>Ga0102924_1001596_pt1 | contig 25903 bp, 26 predicted proteins | sample PaiPotPPM11metaG_FD_80116 | JGI IMG/M metagenome (GOLD analysis project Ga0102924, IMG submission 80116) | Iron sulfur acid spring bacterial and archeal communities from Banff, Canada, to study Microbial Dark Matter (Phase II) - Paint Pots PPM... ... | reverse complement strand
GCCCTCCCGCCGCCGACGCCGCCCCCTGCTGCGGATAGCTGCCAGCGGCCGGCAAGGTCGACCGGCGGCGGCGTCGGCGGCGGGAGGGCTGGCGGCGGAGCAGGGGGCGGCTCGGGATTGCCACCCAAAACGTCGCTAGCGCTGCAGGCGGCAAGGCTGGCGAGCACGAGCAAGGCGGCTGCGGCCTTCTTGCCGTCCGTACCCCAAATTCTCATGCGCCTTAAGTCGATCATTCGCCGGTCTCTATAGGACAGCCGCACAGAACCCGAAATGGACCCGGAAAGAAAGGCGAAATGGCAGGCGCGATGCAAGCCGCTTTTACGATAGCCAGGGCGGGTTGCTTGGGCCAATATTCCAAGCCCCCTCCGTTCCCTCCCGCCCAGGCGTGGAGGGAAGGGAGTGTCGGGGACGCGTGTTTGGAGGGAGTGGCGTCATGCTTAGATCGTTACAGGTCGTCTTCGCGCGCTTACCGTTCGCTACGGCGGCCCTTGTTGCCGCGGCGCTGGCACTGTCGGGGAGTTTTGCCCGCGCCCAGGACTCGAGCGGCGCCGCCTCGCCGGTCGATGAGTTTTCCCAACAGCTCGAGGACTTCCAAAAAAGCGTGCCCGATCTCAACAAGAAGATCCAGGAGAGCGCCACCACGATCGACGCTACCACCGATGTCGCCAAGGCGCGGGCCGAGATCGACCGACTGCGCGATGAGGTCTCCACCCTGCTCGGCGCCGTCGCCGACAACGGTCCGGTCTCGCAGCTCGGCGTCAAGGCCCTCGATCACATCCACCAAAAACTTAAGGCATTGTCGGCCGACACGCGCTTCAAGCCGGAAGAGCGGCAATACCTGATCGGACAGTGGCAGCAGCTGGAGACCCAGACCGTCGCCGCGGACAAGGAGCTCGACGATGCGCGGGCGCAATTCGTGAGCTTGCTGCAGACCCTACAGCAAAACGAGGATTTCATCGGTGAACTCCTCGAAATCCGCCAGGCCGAGCGGGCGCTCGAAGTCATCCGCAGCTTGACGCAAAATATTCGCGATGCCTCGAACCAGCTCAATAAGCTGATCGGCGGCATCAAGCCGCCGGGAGCTTAAGGCGCGCGCGCAGTCATGGGTTTACAGTTATGGGCGTGATGACGGCCCGCGTATTCGGCCTGCTGGCGAGCGCCGTCGTCGTCGTCACCGCGATCGTCGCCTGCCGGCCGTCGGGCGACGCCGGCTATGTCGAGATCAAGACCGTTCCGCTGGCGCCGCTCACGCAGACCGCGCTTTATCTCGATTCGACAAAGCTCGCCCCGATCAAGAAAGGCGATACGATCCTGCGGCAGCCGGTCGGCACGCTCGAGCTTCAGGGCGATGGATTTGCCGGCACGCTCACGCAGCTCTGCAAGATCGTAGTGAAGAAGGACCGCATCACCACCGTGACCGTCTCAGTGCTGGAGCGCCCGCCGCGCTGCCAGTGCCGCTTCACCGGCGCGGACGCGGCGACCGCGCATGCGTGTGTGAGCTGATGACATCATTCCGGGGCTCCTCGCTGCGCTCGGCCCCGGAATGACGGATCCTCACTTCATCGTCGGAATAACAAACTCCGCGCCTTCCTTCACGCCCGAGGGCCAGCGCGCGGTCACGGTCTTGGTGCGCGTGTAGAAGCGGATCGCGTCGGGGCCGTGTTGGTTGAGGTCGCCGAAGCCCGAACGCTTCCAGCCGCCGAACGTGTAATAGGCGAGCGGCACGGGAATAGCGAAATTGACGCCGACCATGCCCACTTCGACGCGGCTGACGAAGTCGCGCGCGGCGTCGCCGTCGCGGGTAAAGATGGCGACGCCATTGCCGTAATCGTGCTCCGACGGCAGCCGCACCGCCTCCTCGTAATCCTTGGCGCGCACGACCGAGAGCACGGGGCCGAATATTTCTTCCTTGTAGATGCGCATCTCCGGCGTCACGTGGTCGAACAGGCAACCGCCCATGAAATTGCCGCTCTCGTAGCCCTGCATCTTGAAGCCGCGGCCGTCGACCACGAGCTTGGCGCCTTCCTTGACGCCGAGATCGACGTAGCTCTTCACCTTTTCCAGATGCTCCCGCGTGATCAGCGGACCGTAATCGGCTTGCGCATCGGTAGACGGCCCGATTTTCAGGCTTTCCACGCGCGGCACCAGCTTTTCCAGCAGAATGTCGGCGGTCCTTTTGCCGACCGGCACCGCGACTGAGACCGCCATGCAGCGCTCGCCGGCCGAGCCATAGCCGGCGCCGATCAGCGCATCGACCGCCTGGTCCATGTCGGCATCGGGCATGATGATCATCTGGTTCTTGGCGCCGCCGAAACACTGCGCCCGTTTGCCGTTGGCGGTCGCCGTCGCGTAGACGTACTCGGCGATGGCCGAGGAGCCGACGAAGCCGATCGCCTTGATGCGCGAGTCGTTGAGCAGCGTATCGACCGCCTCCTTGTCGCCGTTGACGACGTTGAGCACGCCGGCCGGCAGGCCGGCCTCGAGAAACAGCTCGGCGAGCCGCATCGGCACCGACGGATCGCGCTCCGAAGGCTTGAGGATGAAGGCATTGCCGCAGGCCAGCGCCGGCGCGCACTTCCACAGCGGGATCATCGCCGGAAAGTTGAACGGCGTGATACCGGCGACGACGCCGAGCGGCTGGCGCATCGAGTAAAGGTCGATGCCGGGGCCGGCGCTCTCGGTGTATTCGCCCTTGAGCAGATGCGGGATGCCGCAGGCGAATTCGACCACTTCGAGGCCGCGCTGAATGTCGCCCTTGGCGTCGACAAAGGTCTTGCCGTGTTCCGACGACAATAGCCGCGCCAGCTGATCGAACTCCTTCTGCGCCAGTTCGAGGAATTTCATCATCACCCGCGCGCGGCGCTGCGGATTGACCGCCGCCCAGGCCGGTTGCGCCGTCTCCGCCACCGCGATCGCGTGCTCGGCTTCGGAATGCTTGGCGAAGGCGACCCGTGCCTGCACCTCGCCGGTATTGGGATCGAAAACGTCGCCGTGCCGCCCCGATGTTCCCTTCACCTGTTTGCCGCCGATGAAGTGTCCGATCTCGCGCATGGGCTTTCTCCTTGGTTCTTGCACGGCGCCGGGGCCGTCGCGGTTTTCTCTATTGTGCTGCTTTTATCCGGAGCGGTCACGGGGGGTGTAGCCGGGATTGCGCGGAGCGAAATCCATGGCCAGAGTTTGGGCCGCTCGATCGTTCCCGCATTGCGCGGCGCATAATGCGCGCTACATGACTAACAGTATTGCGTCAAAAAATGTGAACGCACTGCAGCCGCGGCGTTGTGCCCTCTCCCCTTGCGGGAGAGGGCTGCTCGGCGATTCAGCGAACCAAGACTGGGTGAGGGGTCAGACCGCAACCCCTCACCCAACGGTGCGTATTGAACCTCCGGCGTTGCCCTCTCCCGCAAGGGGAGAGGGCATGTGTGCGAGCGCCGGACGTCCCGATGCAGTAGCGTTATCCCTACATTCGCTGGCCTGTGCTACATTGACCTGAGTTGACACGTCGCGGGGATGCCGGGGCATGACCACGCCTGAAGTATTCCTATTCGTCAGCCATGTCAGCGAGCGCGTAGGATGGGTTGAGCGGAGCGAAACCCATCACTTTTGTCTCTCGCCGTATTTGGCTCCGCTCTTGTGCGCATCACCGGCCCAATCCGCGGGATAAACGCCAAGACGTACCATGCGATGGAACGACGAATACGGCCAATCCCTCACCCGCGTTACGTGACCGTGCTTGACCGGGTTGAAGTGAATGTAATCGGCGTGCCGCGCCAAGTCGGCCTCGTCGCGCAGCGTGTGCTCCCAATAACGCCGCTGCCAAATGCCACGTTCGGCCTTTGCCAGGCGGCTGGCCGAAATCCGCTCACCCTGCGGGAGTCCGCGCGAAAACGCCGGCTCGATCGGTCGCCATCGCCCGGCGAAATCGGCGTCGTCTTCCGGCAATGTCCAGATCGCATGAATATGATCGGGCAACACGACAATCGCGTCGATCGTAAACGGGTGTCTGGACCGGACTTGCCGAAATGCGCTTCTTAAAGCGGGTTCCGATCAGGTTGACCCGTCATTGCGAGCGACCCTCCTACGCTCGCTGTGCGAGCTACGGAGGGTTTGAGTCCGCCGAAGCGCGGAGCGCGTAGGTGGAAGCAAAGCAATCTAGGGGCCGGCGCGTGCGACTTTGGATTGCTTCGTCGCCCCGTTGGGGCTCCTCGCAATGACGGCGTTGATTCAGTCCGATCGGATTCTGCTCTAACAAGCCGATGCGTTCGACGAGAAGTTGCGACTGGCGGTCGGCCAGATTGACCGTAAAGAAGTAGCTGGCGCCAGCGAGGGACTTGAACAGGCGCGCCGCGGCGAATTCGCGCCCGACGCTGAGATCGAGGCGCTTTGGGAACGCTTCGGTCTATGCAGGTCCGCTCCACGCCGCGCGCCATCCCCGGTGGAGCGCCGCCGATTTCTGCGCTATTGTTGCGCGACCGATCCGTACCCGGCCAGGAGCCCGGCACATGAACTATCAGGGCATCATCACTATCGAAGAGGGCAAGCGCGGCGGGCGTCCGTGCGTTCGCGGCCTGCGGATCACGGTCGGCGACGTCCTCGGTTGGCTCGCCGCCGGGCTCTCGCACGAACGGATTCTCTCCGACTATCCTGAACTGACCGAGGACGATATCCGCGCCTGCCTCGCGTATGCCGCGGACCGCGAGCGGCGGCTGGTGACCGCCGTGACATGAAGCTTCTGTTCGATGAGAACCTGAGCTTCAAACTCTGTGAGCGGCTCGGCAGCCTATTTCCCGGCTCCAGCCAAGTACGGATCGAGGGGCTGTCCGAAGCCGACGACCGCGCCATTTGGGACTATGCTGGCGCCAATGGCTTCACGCTCGTTTCGCTTGATGCGGACTTCGCGGAAAGGGCTACCCTGATCGGTCCGCCGCCGAAAGTGATTTGGCTTCGTTGCGGCAATCAGCCGACCGAAACGATCGAAAAATTGCTCCGCGACCACGTGGAAGCGATCGCCACGTTTGAGCTTGACGCCGCCGCTTGCCTGGAAATTTATTAGCCGCTTTCGAAACTAGCAGCTTACAAAATGGTCGCCGGGTTACGCCTTCGACTATCCCGCCCTACGTTTTTGCGCTGGCGCACGCTATCTGCCCACCAGCGACCGAACCGTCTCGATCTGCGTCAGCATGACGCGCTCGCCGAGCGGAGAACGAATGTAACCGTGACGCTCATGGAAACCGACAGCCGTTTCGTCGATGGCATGGGCGACGACGCCGCGCACGCCCGCGATCTCGGATGCGGCCAGGCACCGCCTCAGGGCGTTCGCCAAGACTGCCGACCCCAAACCTCAGCCTCTTGCACTGGGCGGCCGGTGCAATCGACTGACGGCCGTGCGCTATTCGATCGTTGACCATCGCCTCCTGCTGCCTGCGGGGGCGAGCCCCGCGCTTGCTTGCTCATGACTCCGCGGCCCGGAGGGTGTATAGGCGCGACCCTGCATCCCGTCTCGATGCAGCATCCGGAGCGGGGCGAGGTCCTGTTTCATATCCCATGACCGACAGCGCGAGCGCTCCCGACGGGAGCGGCATGCCGGCGAACGGCAGCGCCGACGCTCGTTCCCGCGCCGGCATATGGGGCCTCGCGCTCGGCAGCATCGGGGTCGTCTACGGCGACATCGGCACCAGCCCACTCTACGCTTTTCGCGAAGCTATCGCCGCCGCTTCGGGTCCGCACCGCCACGAGGCGCTCAGGCATGGGCACGAGGAACTTGCACGGGGAGATGTCCTCGGCGTGTTGTCGCTGATCCTGTGGGCGCTGATCGTCATCGTCACGCTGAAATACGTGCTGATCCTGTTGCGCGCCGACAATAATGGGGAAGGCGGGACGCTGACGCTTATGGCGCTCGCTTCGCGCGCCGTCGGTCGTGTCGGCAAGGCTGCGGGCGTCATTGCGCTGCTCGGCATCGTTAGCGCCGGCCTGTTCTATGGCGACGCCATCATCACGCCGGCATTGTCGGTGCTTTCCGCCATTGAGGGTCTCGACATCGCAACTCCGGCATTCCATCACTACGTCGTGCCGCTGACAATCGTGATCCTGCTGGCGCTGTTCGCGATGCAATCCTCCGGCACCGCGAAGGTGGCGGCCCTGTTCGGTCCGATCACGACGGTGTGGTTCGCCGCGATCGCCATACCCGGTGTCTTATGGATTGCGTCCGATCCCGGCGTGCTGTGGGCGATCAATCCGTTCTACGGCCTGAATTTTCTCGTCCACCACGGCATGACCGGCCTTTATACGCTGGGCGCGGTGTTCCTCGCCGTTACCGGCGCGGAGGCGCTTTATGCCGATCTCGGACACTTCGGCCGCGGCCCGATCCAATTCGCCTGGCTCGGCCTCGTCCTGCCGTCGCTGGCGCTCAATTACTTGGGCCAAGGCGCGCTGGTGTTCGCTCACCCCGCCGCGATCGCCAATCCGTTCTTTCTGCTTTATCCCGGCTGGGCGCGGATTCCGATGGTGGTGCTGGCGACGGCGGCGACGGTGATCGCGAGTCAGGCGGTCATCACTGGCGCCTATTCGCTGACCAGCCAAGCGATTCAGCTCGGGCTCCTGCCGCGCCTGGAAATCCGCCACACCTCGGCGCAACAGGCCGGTCAGATTTACATGCCGCGCGTCAATGCGCTGCTTCTTGCCGGCGTGCTTCTCCTGGTCGCGCTATTCCGCTCGTCGAGCGCCCTCGCCGCGGCCTACGGCATTGCCGTGACCGGCACGATGGTGGTCACAGGCATCATGGCGTTCGTGGTCGTCTGGCGGATGTGGCGTTGGTCACTGATTGCGGCGGCGGCGCTGATGCTGCCCTTCCTGTTCGTCGATCTGACCTTCCTCTCGGCCAATATGCTCAAGGTCGTCGACGGCGGCTGGGTGCCGTTGGCGCTCGGCGGTGTCATCATGCTGGTGATGTACACGTGGCGGCGCGGCACCAGGCTCATGTACGAAAAGACCCGCCGGCTGGAAACGCCGCTCGACAATCTGGTGCAGATGCTGGAAAGAAAGCCGCCGCAGCGCGTTCCGGGCACCGCGGTGTTTCTCACCAGCGATCCGAAAAGCGCGCCCACGGCGCTTCTGCATAGCCTCAAGCACTACAAGGTGCTGCACGAGCATAACGTCATCCTCAGCGTCGAGACCACGCACACGCCGCGCGTGGAGAGCGCAAAGCGCGTGCGCATCGAGCCGGTCGGTGCGACCTTCATGCGCGTGCTCTTGCGCTTCGGCTACATGGAAACGCCGAACGTGCCCAGAGCGCTGGCAATCGCGCGCAAACTCGGCTGGCATTTCGACATCATGTCGACATCGTTCTTTCTCTCGCGCCGCGCGCTGCGGCCGGCGCCGCATTCGGGGATGCCGCGCTGGCAGGATCGCCTGTTCATCAGGCTCGCCCGCTCGGCCAACGATGCTACCGACTATTTCCAGATTCCCACCGATCGGGTCGTGGAGGTCGGCACGCAGGTCACTATCTGAGGCCTTCACCTTCGCGGCGATAATTTGTAGAATTGAACGCAGCGAACCCGCCAATCTTCGCGGAGGGCTACGCCGTTTCGCAACCAACCCAAACTATGATGGGCGGGAGACCGATATGCCGGATCAGACCCCAAGCGTGCGCGACCTGACGCCGGCCGAGGTGGCGCGCGGGCTTGCCGGGGGCCGCATGCTGCTGGTCGACGTGCGCGAGCCGAACGAGACCGCGCTCGAGCGCTTCCCCAATGCGGTTCTGCTGCCGCTGTCGGCGTTCGACCCGGCTGCGATACCGGCATCCGAGGGACGGGAGGTCGTTTTCGCTTGCCGCTCCGGCCGCCGTTCGGTGACCGCTTCGCTCGCGGCGCAGCAGCACGGCTTTGCCTATGGCTCGCATCTGGCCGGCGGGATTTTGGCCTGGAAGGCCGCCGGCTTGCCGACCGAGACGTGAGCCGATCCGGGAAAATGGCGGTGGACCATCCTTCGCTCGTTCCCGCGCAAGTGGGAATCCAGCGCGCATCGCGGTGGAGAACCTGGGTCCCCGCTTTCCGCCTGCGCGCTTCGCGCTTCCACCTCCGCGTTCGCGCGCTTCGGTGGACTCAAACCCTCCGTAGCTCGCATAGCGAGCGTAGGAGGGTCGCGGGGACGAGCGGAATTGTCTTCGCGCTGATCGGCGCACTGCTCGCCGGGGCGTTTTCCGCGAGCGCGCAGCAACGGCAGGTCGTCAACTTCTACAACTGGTCGGATTACGTCGACCCATCCGTGCTCGACGATTTCAGCAAGAAAACCGGCATTGCGGTACGCTACGACACCTTCGACTCCAGCGACACGCTGGAGGCCAAGCTGTTGGCCGGGCAATCCGGCTACGATGTCGTGGTGCCGACCGGCTATTTCCTCGCCCGCGAGATCAAGGCCGGCATTTTTCAGAAATTGGACAAGTCCAAGCTGCCCAATCTCGCCAATGTCTGGCCGGAAATCGCCAACAGGCTTGCGGCCTACGATCCGGGCAATCGATACGCCGTCAATTACATGTGGGGAACGACCGGCATCGGCTACAACGTCCAAGACATGCAACAAATTCTCGGCCCCGACGCGGCGATCGACAGCTGGTCCGACGTGTTCGAGCCGGACAAAATCGCCAAGTTCAAGGATTGCGGCATCCATCTGCTCGATTCATCCGACGACATCATGCCGGCCGGACTGCATTATCTGCATCTCGATCCCAATTCGAGCGATCCGGGCGATCTGGAAAGAGTCACCGAGCTCATCATGAAGATCAGGCCTTACGTGCGAAAATTCCATTCGTCGGAATACATCAATGCGCTCGCGACCGGCGAGATTTGCTTCGCGGTCGGTTACTCGGGCGACATCAAACAGGCAGGTAACCGGGCGGCACAGGCCAAGAGCGGAATTAAGATCGGCTATTCAATTCCGAAAGAGGGCGCGCCATTGTGGTTCGACAATCTTGCCATCCCGAACGATGCGCCGCACGTCGCCGCCGCGCACGAACTGATAAACTATCTGCTCGAACCCGAGGTCGCGGCCAAGAATACCAATTACGTTTCCTATGCCAACGGCGATCGGCCGAGCCCATACATCGACAAATCGATCCGCGACGATCCGACCATTTATCCGGACGCCGCGACCATGGCGAAGCTTTTCACCATCGTGGCCCACGGCCAGAAGACGCAGCGGCTGGTCAACCGGCTGTGGACGCGGATCAAGACCGGGGAATGAGGCGCGCCGGCGATCGCCGCACTGCCGAGCGCCAATCAGCGACTCGGCGCGCACGCTGCGCGCCGAGACAAATCCGCAAGGCGGTTCCGGCTTTAATCCGGCTTGATGCCGGCGTCCTTGACCATTTTTTTCCATTCGGCCAGCTCGGTCTTCATGTACTCCCCGAGCTCTTGAGGCGTGCTGGAAAACCCTTCGAAGCCAACGTTTTTGAATTTCGCCTGCACTTCGGGGCTGTCGATGACCTTGCGTAGCGCGCCGTTGAGCTTGGTTACGATTGCCGGGGGCGTTCCGGTAGCCCCCACCAGACCGGCCCACGCATCGAGGTTGAAGCCCTTGACGCCGGCTTCGTCCATGGTCGGCAAGTTGGGATAAAGCGCGCTGCGCTTGATGCGGGAAATCGCCAACGCGCGCACCGTTCCGGCTTGGACATGCGGCATGGCGGAGGTGAAATCGGCAAACATCATCGACACGCGGCCGGCGATGATGTCCTCAAGGGCCGGCCCGGTCGTCTTGTAGGGCACATGCACCAGCTTGATCCCGGCCCATTTCGCCAGCGTGTAGCCGCCGACGATGCCGGCAGTGTTGCCGCTGGCGAACGTTAGCTTGCCGGGATTGGCCTTGGCATAGGCGACCAGGTCCTTGACCGAATGGATCGGCAGTTTCGGATTGACGATCAGCATCAGCGTGAAGCTGCCCACGCGCGTGATCGGCACAAAATCCTTCAGCGGGTCGTAGTCGATGCTGTGTATGAATGGATCGGCGGACAGCGGCGAGTTCGTCCCCATCAGCAGCGTATAGCCGTCCGCCGGCTGATGATGGACGTACCCCGCAGCCACCGCCCCGTCCGCCCCGGGGCGATCCTCGACGACGATGGGTTGTCCCAGCGCTGGCCCGAGCTTGTCGGCGATGATGCGGCAGATCGTGTCGCTGGCGCTGCCCGGACCGAACACGGCGACTATGGTGATCGGCCGCGTCGGATAATCTCCAGCGTAGAGCGCCGCACTGAACAACGCCGTCGCGGCGGCGACGAGAATGAGAAGAAGCTTTTTCATGCGCGGGTCCTCCTTGGCGGTTCGCGAATTATGGCTGTCGACGCGTCGATTTCGCGGATCGCGCGCCTTGTCGACCGCCACGATAGCAGATTTGCCCGGCGGTGTTTAGTCAAATGCGACCGGCTGGAAATCCGCGCCGCCCGGGCTGTCCGTCACGCCGCTCGTTTCGCGACCAACATGTAATTGACGTCCGTGTTGGGGGAGAGCCGCCAGTGCGGTCTCGAAACCTTATAGATCACTCCGATTTTTTCGATCAGGCGCAATCCGCCGTGCTCGATCGCGAGTTCAAGTTCATTGGGGGTGATAAATTTGCTCCACTGATGGGTGCCCCGTGGCACCCATCGCAGGATGTACTCGGCGGCGACGATCCCCAGCGCGAAGCTTTTCCAGGTGCGATTAAACGTTGCGAAGAACATGAGCCCGCCCGGCTTCACCATGGCGGCGGTAAGATCGACGAACAGGCCGACATCGGCGACGTGCTCGACGACTTCCATGGCGAGAACCACGTCAAACGCTTCATTGTCCGCCCCCAGCGCTTCTGCGGTCGCGCAGCGATAATCGATTGGCAGACCTTGCTGGGCGGCGTGATGCCGTGCAACGGCTATGTTGCTTTGCGCCGGGTCGGCGCCAACTACGGCTGCGCCGAGCCGCGCTATCGGTTCGGATAGGATGCCGCCGCCACATCCGATATCCAGGATGCGCAGCCCCGCAAGGCTGTCGGCGCGCGCCGGATCTCGGCCGAAATGTGCCGCCGCGTGATCGCGAATATAGGCGACGCGGACCGGATTGAACCTGTGCAGGGCCTTCCAGGGCCCGTGCCAGTCCCACCATTGGCCGGAGAGGCGCGAGAAATGCGCGACCTCATCCATGTCGATCGTGCCTGACGATTTTTGCTGCCGATCCACGCTGTCGCCTCGTCTGCTGGCGCCGCCGGCGGCGCGCTAATCGATTGCTGATGTTCCGGTAAACCTCACCAGGTCGTTGATATTTCCGCGGATTGGTACTGCGGTGAAAGCTCCGTCCTGGCGATGCAGAGTGACCGGGACCGGTCGGGTCGGGCGCATGGTCGGCTGCATCGTATAGTCGATGCGGCTATTCGGCTGCATGGCGATCCGGTAGCGCACCAGAATAGTGGCGAGCGCGACCTTGATCGCGTTCAGCCCAAACCAATAACCCGGACAGATGCGTGGACCGGCGCTGAAGACTGGAAAATCGAACGGGGTCGGATCGATCGTCGACCATCGCTCGGGCAGGAACCGATCCGGTTCCGGATAGAGATCGGGCATGCGGGTGGTGAGAAATACGCTGAGCACGACGCGAGTGTGTTTCGGCAGCCGCTGGCCAGCCAGCGTCGTTTCGTCCTGCGCAACGCGCATCCCCAACGCCACCGGCGGAATGAGGCGCATCGACTCCTTGACGACCGCATCGAGCCGCGGAAGGTCGGCGATGGCCTCGATCGACGGCGCTGCGCCGTCGAGCCCATTGCGCAATTCGTCTAGGAGCTCGCGCGCAACGCGCGGGTGCTGCGCCAGCAGGAACAAGGTCCAGAACAGCGTGCTTTGGCTTGCTTCCGTCGCTCCGGCATAGAGCGAGGGGATGTGTCCCGCAATGGTCGCGTTGCTGGCCGGACGTCCGTCGACGTCAGGACTGTTGACAATGAGCGCAGCGAGGTCGTGTTCGTCCTCATGCCCGCGTTTCGTTTCCGCCCAGGCGAGGATGCGGCGCTCGAGAACCTCGGAGTCTCGCACGACCCTGTGATACGGGGTGAACGGCAGATCGACCGGAAAGGCGAGCGAGCCGCGCGCCCACTTCTGCTCCGCGAGTTGAGTGGTCATGTCGGCAATCGGGCGGCTCTGCTTGTCATCGCCGCCGAACAGCAATCCGAGCGCGACGCTGCGGAACGTCCGCCGGGCGTAATCCCAGAGTTCGATGGTCTCGCCGACCGGCCAAGCCGCGATGTCCAGTTCAGCAATTCGCGCCATCTCGTGACCCATCGCGTCCACCCTGGCGCGGCGCAGCGGCCCAGTGAGCAGTTTGCGGTAATGCGCATGGCGCGCTCCGGTCATGTGCATCAAGCCTTCGATCATCCGCCTCGCCGCCGAATTTCTTGGTCCGCCTGGCAGGAGGCTGACCGGGCGCCACACCGCGGGGTTTTCCAGGATCTCGCGGTGGAAAGCGGAGCCGGCCGTCAGCACGAGCGGCACGTCCAAAAGAACGGCGCGGGGATACCGGTAGAATGGCAGTACGTCGGTCAGCATCACGAACGGGCCGAGCGCCTCGTAGCAACGGCGCGTAGCCATCAGCGGGTCGCGCGCCAGCCGGAGTGCCCAGCGCAGGGCCGCAAAGCCGCTCAATCGGACCGGCACGATCCTCGCGTTTTCCCCGGGTTGGCTCATCGCTGCTGTGCCCTCCTGTGGAGTTCGCATGAGTGGACGCGGCCACGATCATGGCGCGAGATAATCGCGCGCGGCAGGTCGGCCGGCTGTTGATCGAGCCATTCAGGTTCCAGTCGGCACGGAGAGCTCATCGACGGCGCCGGTTATAACGTCGTGGTGGCAACATTCATTGCCAGAGATTTTTGGAGGAATTCGTTCTTAAGCTCTTCGTGACGCTTTGGCCACTCGGCGATGGGCATCGGCCCGGCTGCGACCCAAATAAAATCGTACGGGGCCGGCCGGTCCCCAGCCATGATGTATTGAAAATGCACGCGGATGCGATTCTGCCGGAAGCTGCGGTACTCTTCGGGCGAGATCATTTCCTTGAAACTGATCTGCCAGAGCAGCGGATTCCGTCGCTGCGCCCCGACGTGGACGCCGCTACCCTCCACCGAATCGAAGTTTGCGAAGCACAGGACATCTTTGCCGGACTGACAGTCGATCCAGCTCAGCGATGGCTCGGTGGCAAGTCGCTTGATGATATTGCGCATTCTTTGCGCGGCGGGATGCAGCGCGACGCCCGGCATGACTGAACCCAAGGTCAGCAGGACCAGGCGTGGTCCGCTGCGGCCGAGATCGGGGTTTAGCTCCAGGGCACGCGCCATGATCGCCGATGCGGTGACGCCGCCGGTACTGTGCCCGACGACCGCCAACTCGTCGGCCTCGTTCGCCTGGGCGACCTCGATGACACGACGCGCCCCAACATCGATGGCGTGATCCAGCCAGGTCGGCCGACCGCGGCCAAAGCGTCGCAGGCTTGCCCAACAAGAGCTGAACAGAAGTACGTGCGAGCGGTCCGCGACCGGCCGCAACGCGAAAAGTGCGACGATCGCGGCAAGAAGCGCCGTAATGACGCCCAGCGGCACGGACCAGTTGAGCCAGTGCGTGGCCGTGCGGGCGACCAGAACGGCAAATAAAGCGGGTACAGCTAACCAGGCAACCAACAACCCTTGAAAGTACAAAAGATGCAGGTCGAATCGCCAGGAAGCGCGAAACATTCGAAATTGCGCGCCGCTCAGAACGTCGCCGACGAGCCAACCCGACCCGCGGATCAGCTGCCATGCCGTCGGCCTCGCCATCTCGGATTGCACGAAACTTTCCAGGCGCAGAAAATCGTAATGCGTGGTGACCTGCCAAGCCAATCCGCGGGCATCCACGCGCCAGTGCGCAAAATCCGCGGAAGCCATTTCAAGCGGCTGCAGCGTCAGCGTGACAGGCCATAGCTCTTGAAAACGATCGCAGGTGCGTTGAAATAGATCGAAATACCACTTCGGACCGCGTGGATCATAAGCCTCCGCATAAATGATATGCCGGCGCCGAATCGCACCCGCGCCGACCTCGCGCACCGGCTGAAAATCATTGCGGACAGAATTTTTCATGCATCAAAACTCAAATGTTCCCCATCGCCTGTCGCCAGACGGCATGTGTGCGACTATCATTATCGCAGACGCGTTCACAATCGCCAATCTACCCGCTGCTGCCAAGGTTCGCCCGGCTGGCACATGATCCTAATCGACACTGGCGAACCACCCGCTTCCCATAACGCAAGTGCGGACTTACGCAACCTAACGCGACCTCCGGTGAGCGAGAGATTGCGCGTGCTGCGCGAGGCGCTGAGGATGGCCGATCGTTCCGGCGGATCACCCCACGATAGTGTCACATCCGAAGTGATTTGGCGCTTCCGCGAGGCCGCTGCAGAGCCGAGATCAAACGCAGGACCACCACATCAGGTAGAACAGCGCAGGCGGATATAATAATCCGATTCATCAAGCCTGGAATGAACAGCCTTTTTCCGGCGCGGAAGGCTCGCCAACCCGCTTCTGCAACCTGGGGTGCATCGGCGCGCGGCATCAGCTTGACAAGGCGCGTTTGGCCGACGCCAGCACGCTGGAAAAACGGCGTTCTGACAATGCCTGGGCTGAGACACGTCACCTTTACGCCTGTGCCGGCGAGTTCGGCCGCGAGAGCGGCTGTAAACGATCGCACGTACGCTTTCGATGCATGATACACGGCCATATTCGGCCCCGGAATAAAGCCCGTGATGGAGCCGACGTTGAGAATACCGCCGTGGCCCCGGGTGACCATTCCGGAAAGGAAGCGCAGCGTGAGCTCCGTCAATGCGCGCGCGTTGACGTCAATTAGGCTGAGTTGCTCTTCGCGGTCTGCGTCCGCAGCAACGCCGAATACACCGAAACCGGCGCTGTTCACCAAAACGTCGCAGTAAACGCCGAATTCGGACAGCGCATTTTCGATCCGCTGGCCGGCGTCGCGGGCAGCAAGATCGACGGAGAACGCGTGGACTTCCACACCGGACCTGCCGAGTTCAGCAGCGAGATCGTCCAGGGCTTGTTGCGACTGGCCGAGGAGCACCATCGCGGCGGCTTCGCGGGCGGCGACGCGAGCAAGTTCGCGTCCAATTCCTGACGAGGCGCCCGTCACGACGATGGCTGGCTTCATGAGCGCTCGGCTGTGCCGATGACGACATCCTAGTGGCAACGTTCGCTGCCAGATGTTCCATCCTGGATGAATGCAACCATGAGTGCAAGGATGTGTCAGGGCGAGCAAACGGTTCGTAATGCGAGTGCGTGAACAAGGCAGCGCCGGGCATAGGCCAGCGCCGCTCCCATCTGGTGCGGCGCGGGCTATGGCTGATCGTGCAGACTGGCCAGTTCGAGGCAATCCCTTGCGCCAAGGACTGCGCTTATAGCCTCCGATAAGCGATAAGTCTCATTCATAGTGACTTCGTAGTACGCCGACTCCAGTGGATGGCAGCAAGTGATTAGGGCTAGTCTGGCTCGTGTGGCAGCCAAAACAACTTTTCTGCGTCATTCCGAACCACTTCATGCCCATCGCAAATATTATTTTTTGGATATAAATGGACGGCAAAGGGGCCAAGCAAGCTCTGACACACTGCGCATATTCTTTCTTGCCCTCCGGTGAGACGAGATGTGGGTCCCACTTGCTGTAGGATCTATAAAGCCCATGCATACCGACGCCGTTGCCGTGCAAGTTGTCGGGAAGACAGTCCGCCTTACACACGGCGGTCCTTGCTGAAGCGCTCCTATTCGATTTCACCGTTTTGGTTAGCGCAGGGGTGCAGAGCAAGGAGCCGACCACGATCAACGCCCCGCCTGTGTGCAGCAACTTATTCATTGTTTAATTCCTTTGCGATGCTGGTTCGGATCGCAACCCAGCCATTATTCCGTGCCAGCCTCATCTTCCAGTGCCTCGTCAGACACGTCGTAGGTTAGGATTTTTTCGTCAGCCTCAGTCTAGTCGAGGGTGGCAGTAGTGGCGCCGGAACCGTCCATGTGCTGTGCTCCACGTCGCTTGGTTGCGCACCGCAAGTAGCGGCAAACCAAGAAGGTGACTAACACCATTTCACTACTTTTCCAATTGTCAAGTCTTCGCTGCGATGAACACGCTAGTTCCGGTGTGGGTGATTCGCGACCGGGGCGGGCCGGCAATGGGCTCGGCCACGTCCGCCATGCTGCGACAGCGGAAGCAAAATCAGGATATTTGCCATCTGACTCGATGGCTCTTTGCGGGTTGATGGCGTTGCCCGGCACGTGATTCAAGCTCCCAAACCTGAGCCTCGAATCATGCGCTACGAACTCAGCGATTATGAATGGGCCCGTAATTTGGTCGAACGGTTCGTCAATAAGATCAAGCAATGGCGTCGCATCGCCACCCGGTACGACAAGCTCGCCGCCAACTACCTCGCCTTTGTTAAACTGGCATCAATCAGGCTGTGGCTGCGCGTTAATGAGTCCGCGCCCTAATCGGGGACGGCTCTTACTCCAAACGATTGCCTATATTGCGCCGCTTGGCGGCGATCCGTTCGTAGCAAACGCATTTAAGTTCATCTCCGGGAGGATTTTTCCCGAGAGCGATCTGCCGCTCGTAGGGGAGCCGATCAGGGCAGCCGAAGGGAACTTCGAGATTTGCGAGTTGCGTAACGACGCCTAACATTACTATCGTACGCTACGGATATGGGAGCAGAACTTGGCCGCGCGGCGCGACGAGGCCGTAGCGCCGGTGAGTGAGGCGAGGGTGGAGGAATTCCGCAGATATCTCAGGGCCTAGCTGCGGCCTTCAAGACGGGGGTCATCTGCCTTCTGCGCATGAGCTTTACGAAGCGCGCCTGAACGGGCCGGCTCGCCAACGCGATTGCCAACTCACCGCCACCGCCGGTGCAGGACCCCAAGGTTGATCATGGACTTGCGCAGCGTTTCGACATAGCCTGCGGCGCTGCGCCGGCGGCGGGGAGAGCTTATGTTGGATGCACAAACCTGCAACGTGCTTATGATCTATCCGCGCTTCGACGCCGTCACGTTTTGGAGTTTCAAGCGAACTTCCGAGGTTTTCGGCGCAAAATATCCGGCGCCGCCGCTGGGCCTGATTACCGTCGCGGCGCTCCTGCCGCGTTCTTGGACGATTCGGCTGGTCAACCGCAACACCGAGGAATTGAGCGACGACGACCTTGACTGGGCCGATCTGGTCCTGACCGGCGGCATGCTGCCGCAGCAGGTCGACACGCTCGATGTCGTTGATCTGTGCCGTGCGCGGGGAAGGCCCGTTGCCGTTGGCGGGCCCAGCGTCACATCGTCTCCCGATCTCTATCAGACGGCGAATTTCCGCATTCTCGGCGAAGCCGAAGGGGTCATCGACCAATTCGTCGAAGCCTGGGAGTTGGGCGCGCGCGACGGATTGTTCGAGGCGGTGAAATTTCAGGTCGATGTGACCAAGACCCCGATTCCCCGCTTCGATCTCCTGAAATTCGATGATTACCTCCAAATCGGCGTGCAGTTCTCTCGCGGCTGCCCGTTCACCTGCGAGTTTTGCGACATCATCGAACTCTACGGGCGCGTGCCGCGGGCCAAGACCAACGCCCAGATGCTCGCGGAACTCGACGAACTCTACCGCCTCGGCTATCGCGGCCACGTCGACTTCGTGGACGACAACCTCATCGGCAACAAGAAGGCGGTCAAGGCGTTTCTTCCGGAGCTCGCAAAGTGGCTCGAAGCTCGCGACTATCCGTTCGAGTTCACCACCGAAGCTTCGATCAATCTCGCCGACGATCACGAACTCCTGATGCTGATGAACCGGGCTAATTTCGTCGGGGTTTTTGTCGGCATTGAGAGTCCCGACACCGCGACGCTGATTGCGATGCGCAAGAAGCAGAACACGCGGCGCAGCATTGCGCAGAGCATCCACAAGATCTACGGAGCCGGTCTTTTTGTGATCGCCGGATTCATCGTCGGCTTCGACAGCGAGACGCAATCGGTGGCGGATGCGATGGTCGAGCTGATCGAGGACGCGGCGATCCCGGTCTGCATGGTGGGCCTGCTTTACGCGTTGCCGAACACGCAGCTCACGCGCCGGCTCGACAAGGAAGGCCGCCTGCACCCCGAACCCGAGCGCCCTGATCTGAGTGCGGACCAGTGCACGATGGGCCTAAACTTCGAGACGCTACGGCCACGGCAGGAGATCCTCGCCGACTACGTGCGCATTCTGGAGCGCATCTATGATCCAGCCGCCTATGCGGGCCGTCTTCAGCGTCTGGCGAAGATGCTCAACAATTCCAGCCGCAAGCAGCAGGCCCGCGCGCAGCATTCGCGGCGCAGGCTTGGCAACCTCGAAGTGATGCACCGTGTCATTACAAATTTGCCTGAACCGCACGACCTCTTCCGGGGCACGCTGACAGAGTGCATTTCGAGCAATCCGGGTTCGATCCGCTGGATTGTGGTGCTGATGGCGCTTTACCTGCACGTCGGACCGTTCTCGCGCGAGGTGATCGCACACCTCGAGAACATGATAGCCGCACTCGACCCGGTCGGCACCAAAACGCGCGCACGAGCCGAGCAGGCAAGCTCGAATCTCGCGATGTGAATTGCCGCGCCCGCGGCTCGCGCTCCGGCTGCGTAGTGCCTCACCGCCACCTGCGGTGCAGCCACAGCCATTGCTCGGGATGCTCGCGCACCCAGCCTTCGATCACTGCGGTGATCGCCTGCATGGTGCCCTTGATGTCGATGCGTCCGTCGGCATCGCGCGGCGGCTCGATCGGATCGGTAATGTCGCAGCGGAAGCGATTGCCGTCGGGCAGCCGGACGACGCGAGCCCCCCGAATGGTACATTCCGTCTGCCGGGCGAGGAGCGCAATCAACGGGTTGGCTTTGCAGGGTCGGCCAAAGAAGATCACCTCGACGCCCTTGCTGAAGTGCTGATCGGCCAGCATCCCGACATGGACGCCGGACTGCAGCAGGCGCGCGAGCCGCACCGGGGCGTCGAGGCCGGTCGGGATCAATTGTCCAATGAGCGGCGTGCGGAGTTTGATCACCGCATCGCTGATGGCGCGGATATTGGGTCGCCGATAGAGCGCGGCCGAATTGGCGCCGAGCAGTTTGGCGCCCACGGCCGAAACTTCCCAATTGGCAAGATGGGCGCCAAAGGCGAGTGTCGGCGTCCTACTCTTAATCATGCGCTCGTAGCGGTCCGCGGTTTCCGGTGTGTAGGCGATGCCGTCCGACGCGGTCGGTCCCACGCCTTCGATGTGGAACTCATCGAGGTGCGCGAACTCCGCCGCGACACGGCCGAGATTGTCCCACACTCCGGCGAGGATCTTTTCGATCTCGGCGTCGGATTTTTCCGGGAAGGCGGCGCGCAGGTTGTTGCGGCCGATGCGGTGCTCCGGCAAGAGCGGACCGATTTTGCGCATGACCGCGCCGGAAAAGTTCGCCGCGCGCCTGCGATCCGTAAGCTTGACCGCGCGCAAAAGTCCGACCGCAATCGACCCGATGGCCGCGTCGAGTAGAATTTTTGATCGCCGTCCGAGCATCAGAACGCGACGATGATTTTTCCGAAAACCTGGCGGCTTTCCAGCCGGGCTAAACCGCGCTCGAAGTCGGCGAGCGCCACTTCGGTGTCGATCGCCGGCGTGAGGCCGGACGCCATTTTGCCGAGGCTCTCGCGGATGTTGCGCAGCGTGGCGCCGAACGAGCCGAAAATGCGGTATTGTTGCGTGTAGAGCTGGAACAGGTTGATCGTCGTCGACTGGCCCGAGGTCGAGCCGCAGGTGACCAGCCGCCCGCCGCGCTTGAGGCAAAGGAGCGAGCCGTTGAACGTGTCGGGTCCGACGTGCTCGAACACGACGTCAACGCCCTTCTTGGCGGTGAGCTTGCGCACGACGCCCTCGAATCGCTCGGTGCGGTAATTGATGACGTGATCGGCGCCGAGCGCCTTGGCCTTTTCCGCCTTGGCGTCGTCGCCGACGGTGGCGAACACGGTGCAGCCGATCGCCTTGGCCATTTTGATCGCCGCCGTGCCGATGCCCGAGCCGCCGGCTTGTACCAAAATGCTTTCGCCCGGTTCGAGCCTGGCGTTGTCGAACAGCATGTGCTGCACGGTCGCGAACGCAACCGGCGCGCAGGCGGCGTCGCGGAAGCTTAACCCTGGCGGGATCGTGACGAGGAGCCGCGCCGGCATGTTGACGAGGTCGCGGGCAAAGCCGTCGACGTGAAAGCCCATGACGCCGCCGACATTTTCGCACAGATTGTCGCGGCCCTCGCGGCACGCCTTGCAGGCACCGCAAGTGACCGCGCCATAGGCGACGACGCGGTCGCCGATTTTGACCCCCTCCCTACCCTCCCCCGCATGCGGGGGAGGGTAGGGAGGGGGTGGACCGACCGCAACGATCTCGCCCGACGCTTCGGCGCCGACGATGAGCGGCAGCTTGCGCTTGGCGAACGCCATGCCGCGCCAGCCCCACACGTCGATGTGGTTGAGCCCGATCGCCTTGATGGCGATCTGCGCCTCGCCCGGCCCCGGTGCCGACGGGGGCGCCACTTCGAGCAGCTCGATCTTGCGGTCGGCGACGAGCGTGAGCGCGCGCATGGAGGCACCGGAGGGAAGGGCGGTTGCCGCCCGTCGCTCCTCGCCCTTCGCTGTGACGACGATCTCTGTCACGCCGGCTCCCGCGTCATCACCAGACATACATTCTGGCCGCCGAAGCCGAACGAATTGGAAATCGCGCGCCGCACGCGGGCGTCGCGCGCCACGTTGGGCACGACATCGAGCGGGATCGCTGGATCTGGAATAGTGTAGTTGATCGTCGGCGGAATGCGCTGGTGTTCGAGCGTGAGCAGGGTGAAGGCGGCTTCGACCGCGCCGGCGGCCGTCAAGGTATGGCCGATCATCGATTTGTTGGACGAAATCGGGATGGAGGCAACGCGCTCGCCGAACACCGCGGCGACGCCGAGATACTCCATCTTGTCGTTCTCCGGCGTGGAGGTGCCGTGGGCGTTGATGTAATCGACCTCCTCGGGACCGACGCCGGCGTCGGCAAGCGCATTACGCATGCAGGCGATGATCGGCTTGCCGTCGGGGCTCGATCGGGTGCGATGGAACGAGTCGGATTTTTCCCCGCAGCCTTCGATGATGCCGAGCACGCGCGCTCCGCGCCCGCGCGCGTGCGCCAAGTCCTCGAGCACGAGCGCGGCGGCGCCCTCGGCGATCACGAAACCGTCGCGATTTTTGGAAAACGGCTTTGACGCCTGCTTCGGCGGATCGTTCTGCGTCGAGAGTGCCGAAAGGAGCGAGAAGCGCACCAGAGATTCCGGCGTCACCGAGCCGTCGGCGCCGATGGCGAGCACTGCTTGGCACTCGCCGCGCCGGATCGCCTCGAGGCCGAGGTGGATGGCGGTCCCGCCCGATGCGCAGGCCGTGTTCAGCGAGATCGGCGAGCCCTCGGTGCCAAAATGTTCAGCCAGCCGTTCGCCGACGATACCGAACCTGAATGCCCCGAAACTCGCGCCGTATTCGCGGGCCACGCGCAGGAGATCGGGATACCCGGCATCCGCGTTGGCCGCGGCCATCTCGGCCATTTTGAATCGCGACGGCCATTCAAGTTCGAGCGGCGGCGGAGCGAGACACAACGGCCCGGGAAAATGACATTTGCCGCCGATCCCGGATTGCGCAATCGCTTCCTCGCCGGCAAGGAGCGCGATGCGCTCCGAGAGTTCCGCGGGCGACATATAGTCTTTGTACACGTCATCGACCGTGCCGGCGATCGTGGTTTTTAGATTGTCGCTCGGAAAGCGCGAGATGCGGCGGATGCCGGACACGCCCGCCGCCAATTTCGCCCAATTGTCGGACTTGCCGACGCCGAGCGAGGTGACCACGCCGATGCCGGTCACGGCGACGACGGGGCGACCCGCCTTGTCGCGGGTCGCAGCGGCCGTCGTGTCTGTACCGGTGCCGGCTTCGGGCCCCGCCATGACGCGCTCCTTCAATCGATCCGTTCGAGCAGCGCGAGCCCTTCGCCGCGCCAAGAGCCCACGCCGGTAACGATGAGCTGGGAAAGCGAGGACGGATTTGCGCCCACGTCTCCGCTTCCCAGGGGCACGAACAGCTTGCCGTGCTCGATCACCGTGCAGCCGATGCCCAGATTGGCTGGAAACTGGGCTTCGATTCCATGCCCGATATACGTGCCGGTGTTGCGCACGGGAAGACCAAATTTTGCGAGCACACCCCGTTCCGCCGCGGTCGCCGGTTCCAGCCCGCTGGCGCCGGAGATGACGGCAGCGTGCGCGCGGTTCACCTGCGCGGCGATCGCGTCCCATTCGCAGCCGAGCGTCGCTTCGATTTCGCCCTGTTGCCGCCGGTTTCGGTCGGAGCAAACGGCCGAAATCCGTGCGCGCGGGCGCGCGCCGCGCGCTTTGGCATGGTCGGCGCTTTCGAGCACCAGGAATGCTCCGAGTGTGGCGTACGCGATCCCGCCCTCGGGTCCGCGATCCCAAACCGGCGCGAACTTGCCCTTGAGCGGTGCGCCGCCGAGTTCGAAGTCCAATAGATGATCCCAGCGCGCGCCGTGCGAGGCGCCGCCAACGAGCGTCACTTCGCTCTGTCCGGCGGCGACGCGCGCCTGGGCGACCCGCACCGCATCGACGCCGGCGGATTCCTCGCCAAGGAACGTGCGCGACGAGCCGACCACGCCATGAACGAGCGAAATATTGCCGGCGAGCAGATTGGGCAATTGCGCCAGAAACAAGGTCGGGCGCAGATCGTTCATCAGGCGCTCATTGAGGAAGGCGCCGGGTCTTTCCGCCTTGCGTGCGCCGGCGAGGATCGCGGTGTCGACCGGAATGTCACGCTCGCCGCCGATGGCGGAAACAATCATGTCGGTGCGATCGAGCAAATCGGGCTTGCCGGCAATGCCCGCATCGCCGAGCGCCAGCCCGGCGGCATACACGCCGACGCGCTGCCACATCTCCATCTGCCGCTGATCGCTTTTTTTCGGAATCTGCTTGTCGAAATTGACCGGGCCCAGCGTGTGCACGATGTAGGGCGAAAAACTCTTGTCGTCGTAAGGCGGCGGCTCGCCCCGCTCGAAAAAATTCCAGGTCGCTTCGAGCCCCTCGCCGAGGCAGGTGAGAAGACCGACGCCGGTGATCCACACCTCGCGACGATCGGTCACTTAACGAACTCCCGGACCGGCAGCTTGAGCCGCTCGCCCCAGGCGAAAAACGACTCGCGGAATTGCGCGCTGGGAAAGGGCATGATGCGAAAGGTGAGCTGGGCGTTGCACACTTTCGTGCCGTCGCGCAGCCCCGTACATTCGGCGATCGTGTAGCCGGAGCCCTCGTGCACCACGCTGCCTTCGAACTCCAGGGTGTCGCCGGGAAATACGAGGGTGCGGAATTTGGCTTCCTTGACGCCGGCGAGAAACGGCATGGCGGCAAAGCGGCCGAGCATGCACACCAGCCATCCGGTGGTCTGCGCCATGCATTCGATGAGCAGCACGCCGGGCATCAGCGGGTACGACGGAAAGTGACCCTCGAATATCGTGCTCTCCTTCGGTACCGTGCAGGCGGAACGTAGACGGCGCGCGCCGACATCGACATCGACGATGCGGTCGATCATCTGAAAATATTCGAGACGCATGGTTGGCGCCTCAGGCGCCTTTGGCCGCGATCAGTTCGTCGATCCGGGTGCTCAAATTCTTTAGCACGAAGTACTTGTCCGTCGAGGCCGTGCCGTCGTTGACCTCCTGCGTCCATTGCTCGAGCGGCAGCTTGATGCCGAACGCCTTGTCGATGGCGAAGGCGATGTCGAGGAAGTCCAGGCTGTCGATCTCGAGGTCCTTGGTCGCATGGCTTTCCGGCTTGATGCTTTCACGCGGGATATCGCAAGTTTCCGCAATGATATCAGCCACTTTATCGTACGTGGTGGACATCGGGCGTGCTCACTAAGCCACAGCATGATTGCGCGTCCGGAATGTCCCCGGCGCGAACAAGCCCGGTCGTTGCGGGCCCCTCAGGTCGGCAGCGCCCCCTATAGCGAAGGATGCCGCCAAGTTCAACTTGGCAGGCTACGGACAATCCCGCGCTATTTCCGGATCGGTGCAGGAACCTGGATCGGCGCGCAATTCTGCCGGCCTTGCAGCACGCAGTCCTGGTCTCGCTGCCTATCGGCGATGGTGTCGGCGAGCCAGACCCCGACGGCGATCAGCATGGTGACCACCGCCACCGCGATAACGTTCATCAGCATGCGCTGCGGGTAGTTGATGTTCTCGTCGTCTTCTTGGTCCTGTTCGTATTGCGCGAGATCCTCGAGCAAGTCGCTTTCAGGCTCGTTCGACTCTCTCGCCGGGGCCGCCGAGCCGGCCAAGCGGTAAGCAGGACCATCGCCTGAGCGCTCTCGCGGCCGGAATTGCAGCACCCGCGCCGAATGGCGAGTGCCTTCGGGTTCCGGCCGGTCGTGCGCCAACTTGGAGCCGCCGTCTCGCATAGAATCGAGAATACGCCGTTCCATGGGAATGTTTAAGCGCAGAATTGCATAGCCTTAACCTATGCGTCCGCTATCATGCCGATGAACAAGCAGTAACCGCCCTCATCTCGTCGGAAGCGTAGACAAACCGGCCGGCGCAGCAAGAACAAGCCTCGCCGGCCGGATTCGTTAATAAATCTGGACCTTACTATTGGTTAAGACTAGTTGCCGTATACGATTGCGACGCCACTCGCGGTCTTGGGCGGTCTTGGGCGCAATCGTGGGCGCGGTCTTGGGCATGAGCGATTCCGATCCGAAAGACGTCCGGAGCTGGTCCGGACCCATCAATAATCTGGCCGAGGACGAACGGCGCTCCCTGGTCGATTCGATGAGCGCCGACACGCGGCCGCGGATCGCCATCGCCGAGGCGCTGCGCAATCGTTGGTTCGAAATCTGGTATCAGCCCAAGATCGATCTCAAGCGCAAATGCCTCGCCGGTGCCGAAGCGCTGGCGCGCATTCGCCACCCGCACTTAGGCGTTCTGCTGCCCGGCAGCTTCCTGCCCGACGTCGACGAGGAAAGCGTCGCCGAACTTGCCCAGCATGCGCTCGTTGCGACATTGTGCGATTGGTCGATGTTCGAGGAAGCCGGCTTTAATCTTCACCTCGCCATCAACGTGCCGGTCGGCGTGCTGCTCAAGCTGCCGATTCCGAAACTGGTCGCCGAGTATCGTCCGAAATCCGCGCGCTGGCCCGGCCTCATCGTCGAGGTGACCGAGGACCAGATCGTTCGCGACATCGCGCTCGCTCACGACATCGCCAATCAGCTGCAGGTCAGCGGCATCAAGATCGCGATCGACGATTTCGGCGCCGGCTATTCGTCTTTCTCGAGCTTGCGCGATTTGCCCTTCGCGGAGCTGAAGGTCGACCGCTCATTCGTCATGGGCTGCTCGACCGACGCCACCAACGCCGCGATCTGTCAGACCGCCATCGATCTTGCCCATCGCTTCGGCAGCGCCGCAGTGGCCGAAGGCATCGAGACGCAGGCGGATTTGCAGGCCCTGATGGTCATGGGCTGCGATTTCGGCCAGGGCGTGCTCATCGCGCCGCCGATGCCGAAAGAACGTTTTTTGGAGCTGTTGCGCCAGCGCATGAATAAGCCGCGCGCCGCCTCGCCCAAGGAGGCCATGCAAGCCGGCGGCAAGCCCGTCGGCCGGGTGGCGTAGCTGTGTAGGATGGGTTGAGCGAAGCAAAACCCATCGTCTTCAAAAATTCCAGCGCTGCATGATGGGTCTCGCTTTGCGTGCGCCGGGAGACCGGCAAGGAGTATGAGGTGAAAGTCCTCTACGGTGAAGGAGTAGCGATCCACACTGGCCCCGAGCCGTGCGTGCGTGTCCGCGAGGGCACGGGCGAAGCG
>Ga0102924_1001595_pt1 | contig 25912 bp, 26 predicted proteins | sample PaiPotPPM11metaG_FD_80116 | JGI IMG/M metagenome (GOLD analysis project Ga0102924, IMG submission 80116) | Iron sulfur acid spring bacterial and archeal communities from Banff, Canada, to study Microbial Dark Matter (Phase II) - Paint Pots PPM... ... | reverse complement strand
GAGAATTGGCCGCTCGACATAGATGATTTCGTCCGGCGGCGGCGGCGGCACGTCGTATTCGATCAAAGGAAACGACGGCGGCGGTTCAAGCGCGGCGGCAAGGAACGCGAGCCGGCGGCGGGCGTCGGCCGCGTGCGGTCCACGCGGATAGCGCCGCAGATACGACCAATAGGCCTCCGGCGTATCAACGACGCGGGTGTGGCGCCAGACGATCGCCTCGCGCCGCGCTGCGACGATGGCGCGCACCCGCTTGGCCATCGGATCATCCGGATAGGCGGCAAGGTAATCCAAATAGCCCTGCAGGGTGTCGCGGTCCAACGCCTCAAGATAAGCCTGCTGCGCGTCCAGATCGCGGATCGGCCGCGCGCGCATCGACGCCGTCGCTTCAGCGGAAGCAGCGGGCGCCGGGGCATCCGGTGCCCGCTCGAAGAACACCACGGCCGTCTGCACGCGTGAAGCGTGCCACGGCACCTCACCGCCTTGAGTCCTCTCGTTGACGCGCAAGCGTGTACGCTCGAACACATCGGCGAGCGGCAGACCGCCCTCGCGCATCATCTCGGCCAGAGCCTGGGCATAAGGTCCATAGGGCCCCTGTCCCTCGGGCGCCACCGTGCCGGGCGCGGCGTTGAAGGCGATCAGCAGGCCCGGTTCCGGCTCGACCAGCGCCAGGCCGCCCGCAAGCGGCTGGCCCGATCTCGCGAACGGATTCACGCGCGCGGCGTCGAGAACCACAATGCTCGCCTTCAACCCAAGGCCGGCAAGCGGCCGAGTAAAGTCCGATACCCGCACCGCCTCGGCCGGCACGTCGGTATCGCGGGCGATCCTGGCGTCGATCGGGACGAAATAATTGTCGCCCTCAAGCTGCAGTCCGTAGCCGCCGAGATAAACGAACGCAACCGTGTCGGGCCCGGAAGCCGAAGCCTTGTCGAGGAAATCGCGAAAGGCGCGCCGCAGCGAGTCTTGATCGAGATCGCGGGCGCCGACGACATCGAAACCCGAAGCTTGCAGCGTTTGGGCGATCAAACCCGCATCGTTGGCGGGAGTGCGGAGTGCTCCCGCTTGATATCCGGCATTGCCGATCACCAGCGCAATGCGTTTTTCGGCGTGCGCCGCGCCGGCGGCAAGACCGAGCGGGATCAACACGAACAGCGCGGTGATGAACCTTAAAATCCGAGACATGGCGGAACATGCTTGTGAGGATCAAGTACCACAGACCAGCAAATCACGACCGCGGTGAACGACGCCTGAACGCAAGCTGAACGGTAGCTAAATGGAAGGTCGACAGTGACGCAGGCGCGGATTATGCGGGCACCTAAAGGCCCAGGAGGTCCAGGCGAGGCGGGAACTTGCCCCTAAAGACTTTGGATTTGGCCTACCGCACTCCGGCAGCGCGCAAATGCGGAGTAGCGCAATTTCGTTTCCCGGGCGCAGCGCAGCACGAAGTGACGCGCTGCAGACCCGGTAATTACCCCTCGCGCGCGGCCACGTGCGGCCACTGGCCGGCTTCGATCCGGCCGGCGGCAATCACGGCCTGGGTGCGGCTCTCGACGCCGAGTTTTTGCAGGATGGCAGAGACGTGCGCCTTCACCGTCGCCTCCGACACATTGAGCTCGTAGGCGATCTGCTTATTGAGCAGGCCGCCCGACAGCATCATCAGCACCCGGACCTGCTGCGGCGTGAGGCTCGACAGCCGCGCGATCATCGCCGTGGTGTCGGCGTCAGACTGGCGGGCGAGATCGACGTCGGGCGGCGTCCACACCTCGCCTTGCAGCACGCGCGCAATCGCCTGACGCATGGCGTCGGTGCCGAGCGTTTTCGGAATAAATCCCGACGCGCCGAATTCCATGCAGCGGCGGATCACCGCCGGATCGTCGTTGGCCGACACCACGACGATCGGCAGGCCGGGATATTGCGCCCGCAGGTACATCAGGCCGGAAAAGCCGCGCACGCCGGGCATGCTGAGGTCGAGCAGGATCAGATCGACGTCGCCGCCGCGTTCTAGAAGCGCCGTGACCTCTTCGAAGGTGCCGGCCTCGCCGATCTCGGCGCGGCCGAACAATCCTGACACCGCCTCGCGCAGCGCGCCGCGGAACAGCGGATGATCGTCGGCGATCAGCAGATGATGCAAAGCCGCTTCGGTCAATTTGGCGTTCCAGTCGTTTGCTTGACACGCATGGTACTGCCGACCAGCGGGTATGGTCCACTTTCCCCCTCCCTAACCCTCCCCCGCTTGCTGGGGAAGGTTAGGGAGGGGGATTGCACGAACCAAGAAATTGCAACGTCACTTCGCGGCGGTGCGCGCGGGCGCGGTGCTCGGCGACATAAATGCCCTGCCAGGTGCCGAGCGCCATCGTGCCGCCGGCAACCGGCACATGCAGGCAAACGCCGTTGAGCATTGCCTTGATGTGGGCCGGCATATCATCGGGTCCTTCGACCTCATGCACCCAGCCGGCATCCGCGGGTGCAATGCGCTCGAGCGCGGTCACCAGATCGGTCTGCACATCGGAGTCGGCATTTTCCTGGATGACGAGCGACGCCGAGGTGTGCCGCAGATAGAGCAGCACCACGCCGTCCCGCGCCCCGATCTGTTCCAGGAAGCGCGCGACCTTGCGCGTGATCTCAAAGAAACCTTCGCCTGCGGTCTCAACCGTCAACACCGCACGCGCAATCGTCTCAACGCGCGCGCTGCGGACGGCGGACAACTCGGTCAAGGCGCGCGGCACTGTTCAGCTCTTGGCTCAGCTCTTGTTCAGCATTTGCTTTTGCGCCCGGGCGACCGCCTCGACAAAGCGCTGCCAGATGCGGCCGACATAGGCCACGGCGCGATCGATGTCGGCATTGTCGGGCAGGCGGATGGTAATGTCATTGCCGTGCGCGGTAGACGGCTCCGGCGTGACGCCGGACGGCAGCGGCAGGCCGTGCGACAGCATGGCCTGCTTGAGCGCCGCGTTCTCGCTGTGCAGCCGGGCGATCTCGCTCTCGAATGCGGCGCGATCCTCGGGCGCCGCCTGACAGGCCCAGCCGACGGTTCGCTGGCTGCACAGCGCGACCGCGCCGGTCTGCGTGTCGAGCCGCACGAAGCCGTCCGCCACCTTACTCAACGTATAGCGCCCGCCGGCGGTATCGGGCGATGCGTCGTCGGCAAAGACCGGCGTGCTCAGGCAGATGGCGGCAATGGCGACGGCAAGAGCTTTGCTAAACATGATCATCTCCTCGCGTAGCAGATGGGAGTGTCCCGCGAAGAGTAGGCGCGCCGGCATCGCAACGCAAAATGGCGTCTTTGCCGCTCTCGCAGACAGCATACGAAGCACCTATATCTGTAATAAATTCAAAGCATTAGAACAGGGTTTCGGTTTCTTGACTTGGTAGAATCCACTCAGTATGGTCCGCGCGGCTTCAAGGGGGCGGGCGTGTCGCGAACGCCGCAGAGCCGCGAGTGTCGGGATCATGAGCGACGCGCGCGAGAACGGCGACCGCGACAAGGCGCACACCGATGAGGCTGCTCTCTCCGCGAGACTCCAGCGGCTCGGCGAAGGTCTTGCACGCCAACGTGCAGACGAGACTTCCAATGACCCCGAAGAGAATCGGGCGGCGACGGCATCCGGTTACGCTCGGGGCTTCCGGCTCTCGAGCGAACTTGTTGCGGGCGTGGTGGTCGGCGCCGGCCTCGGCTGGCTCATCGATCGCGTGTTTGGTATCGCGCCGTGGGGGCTCATTGTATTCTTCTTGCTCGGCTTTGCCGCCGGCGTTCTCAATGTAATGCGTTCCGCGGGCGTCGTGGCTAGCCCAGGCTTCGATGATCGTCTCCGCAAGGACCGGGAAGGATAATTGGCGCATTAGCGCGCGACGGTAACGAAACGATGCAAGTCGACCCGATCCATCAGTTTCAGATCCACGACATGATGCCGATGATGAGCATGGGCGGTCATGAGATCGCTTTCACCAATTCGGCGCTGTTCATGCTGATCATCGTCTTTGCTGTTTCGGCGCTGATGATCGGCGCCAGCGCGCCGCGGGCGGTTATCCCGGGGCGGCTGCAATCGGTCGCGGAAATATCCTACGAATTCGTCGCCAATACGATCCGCAGCTCGGCCGGCACCGAGGGAATGAAGTTCTTCCCCTTCGTGTTCACGCTGTTCATGTTCGTGCTGTTCGCCAACCTGATCGGGCTCATTCCCTATTCCTTCACGGTGACCAGCCAGCTGATCGTCACCGCGGCCTTGGCGCTGACAGTGTTCTTCGTTGTCATCGGCTACGGCTTCTGGAAGAACGGCCTGCACTTCTTCAATCTTTTCGTCCCGAAAGGCGTGCCGAAAGCGATCCTGCCGGCGATCGTGATCATCGAAGTGCTGTCGTTCATTTCGCGCCCGGTGTCGCACAGCGTGCGGTTGTTCGCCAATATGCTCGCCGGTCACATCACGCTCCAGGTCTTTGCCGCCTTCATCATCATGCTCGCCGGCTTCGGCGTGGTTGGCTGGCTTGGAGCTGCGCTGCCGTTTGCCATGGTGGTCATGCTGACCGCGCTTGAGCTTCTGGTGGCCTTCCTGCAAGCCTACGTCTTTGCCATTCTCACCTGCATCTATCTCAACGATGCGATACACCCGGGCCACTGACGGCCCCCCTCTCCCTTCCCTCCCCCGCTCGCGGGGGAGGGAAGGGATGGGGCATCGAAAAGGAGCTTTGACATGGATCCGACCGCCGCAAAATACATCGGTGCCGGTATCGCCTGTATCGGCATGGGCGGCGCCGGCGTCGGCGTGGGCATCATCTTTGGCAATTATCTGGCGGCTGCGCTGCGCAATCCGTCGGCGGCCCAGGGCCAGTTCGGCAACCTGATTTTCGGCTTCGCCATCACCGAGGCGCTCGGCATCTTCTCGCTGCTGATCGCGCTGTTGCTGCTGTTCGGGCTGTAAAATCGTAAGCCGTCATGGCCGAACCGACCGCCCATAGCCAGGCACCCGCCGGGCACCCCGCGTTCCCGCCGTTCCAGACGGAGAACTTTCCGTCGCAGCTCGCGTGGCTCGCGGTATCGTTTGTCCTGCTCTACGTGTTGATGTCGAAGGTGGCGCTGCCCCGCATCGGTGCGATCTTCGAGGAGCGCTCAAAGCGCATCTCCGGCGATCTGAAGGCGGCGCAGGGTTTTAAGGAGCAGTCGGACGTCGCGCACGCGGCTTACGAAAAAGCGCTCGCCGATGCCCGTGCTCGCGCGCAGTCGATCGCCAACGCGACGCGCGAAAAGCAGGCGGCCGAGGCCGAGGCGACCAATAAGCGGCTGGAAGCTCAGCTCCACGACAAGCTTGCCGCGGCGGAGCAATCGATCGCCGTAACCCGCGATGCTGCCATGGGCAATGTCGGAAGCATCGCGGCCGAAACCGCTGCCGCGATCGTCGAGCGCCTGATCGGGAAGACGCCCGCCGACCACGAAGTTGCCGCCGCGGTCGGCGAATCGCTCAAGCGATAAGGTTTTGCCGATGCTCGAACCGCTGCAAGAGACCGAAAACTGGGTGGCGCTGGCGTTCCTGCTGTTTCTCGGGCTGCTGGTCTATCTCGGCGTACACCGCAAGGTCACCGACTCGCTCGATCAGCGCCAGGCCCGCATCAAGGGCGAACTCGACGAGGCGCGCCGGCTGAGAGAGGAGGCCCAGGCGTTGCTGGCCGAATTCGAGCGCAAAGGCCGCGAAGCCGAGGGCGAGGCCGCAGCCATCATTGCCGGCGCCAAGGCCGAAGCCGAGGGCATTGCCGCCGAAGCCAAGATCCGGATGGAAGACTTCATCGCGCGCCGGACCAAGATGGCGGAGGCCAAGATCGCCCAGGCCGAGGCGCAGGCAGTCGCGGATGTCCGCTCGGCCGCGGCCGACGCCGCGGTGGCGGCGGCCGGGAAGATTTTGTCCGCCGCAGCCAAGGGCCAAATCGCCGACGACCTGCTCAAGCAGGGTATCGAGGACGTCAGGAAGAAATTCAACTGACCCGGAGTGGCGCCGTCGCACGATGGCGGCCTGTGGAATGCACAGCCCAGACCTGTTTCTTGTGCATAACGGCCGACACAACGGCGGATGCTCTTTGCATCGCGCCGCCGATCGATATCTTGATTCCGCAATTCCCGGAAAGCCGGACTACGGTCGATCATGGCCGAACTATCGGAGGGACCCATGGTCATCTTCGATTGTAACGGCGTGCTTGTAGACAGCGAACCGATTGCCAGCGCCGTGCTGGCACAGGCCTTCACGCGCGCCGGCTTCCCGTTGAGCGCGGACTTCGTGGCGCGCCGGTTTCACGGCCGCCGGCCGGCCGATATTTTCGACGCCGTCGAAGCGGCCACGGGCAAAAAGCTGCCGCCCGCTTTCGGCTCGGCCGTGACGGTTGAAACCCTGCGGCGGTTCCGCACCGAGCTGCGCGCGCTGCCCCACGTCGCTCATGCGCTGACATGGATCCGGGGACCGAAGGCGGTCGCATCGTCCTCGCCGCTCGATCGCATGCGCGTCAGCCTCGACATCGCTGGCCTGCTGCAGTTTTTCGGCTCGCGATTGTTCTCGGCCAGCGATGTCGCCAGGGGCAAGCCGGCGCCCGATCTTTTCCAGTTCGCGGCGGCACGGATGCAGGTCAATCCGGCCGACTGCATCGTGGTGGAGGATTCGGTGCCCGGCGTCGCCGCCGCGGTCGCGGCCGGAATGACATCGATCGGTTTCGTCGGCGGCAGTCAGACACCCGGCCGGCTCGCCAGAGACCTCGTCGGCGCCGGCGCCCGCACCGCGATCGCCGACATGCGGGCCTTGAAAAGCACCATCGCCGATCTGCGCGGCTGGTGATTTGTGCCGTCAGCTATCGCGTGCTGGCGGGCGGCTTGACCTTGGGCTTCGCCGCGGGTTTCGGCTTCGGCGCCGGATGGTCCTGAGCCTGAAGCGCGAGCGGGTCGAAACCGATATAGACAATGTAATTGTCGAGATCCCTCGGCATCGGAAAGCTCATGCCTTCCTCGACATGGGTGAAGGTCGGATTATCGGTGGCCGAGGCGACCGTCACCGGAATGCGAATGAACTTGGTGACGATCGGTTTGGTGCCGGCCGGTGTCTCATCGACGATGGCGATGCGCAGCGGCACGTCGACCTGACCCGGCCCGCCGGCGGGTCCGACGATGATGCGTCCCTGGACACCGACCTTCATCACCAATTGACCGGCGACTGCGGTACACTCGCGCGCGGCGCGCACGAAAGTGCCTTGGTATTTCACCGCCATCGCCCCATTGTTCGTGCTGTCGCCGCCGGCGGTGCTGCCGTTTGGACCGATCGTCAACGTCGACGCGCCCTGCCGGATATCGATCAAGGGACAATCGAGAACTTCCTGCACGCCGGCGACCTGCTGCGGTGAACTCGCTGACGAGCCGGAGAAGAAACTTGAGATCTTATCTTTGAAGGAAGGATTGCCCGGCGGCGCCGCGCCCGGCGCGGCGGGGGGTGGCGAGGTATCCGTTGTCGTGGCCGATGGGGTGCCCAGCCCCAGGCCGCCCGAGCATGCCGAGACCATGAGCGCGAGCGACAGCACAACCGCGATTGGTATGCGATCGGCTTGCCGCTTCAAATGACAATTACTCAGCATTCCCCAACCCATCGCCAAGCCACACGCGATGCCCTGCACTTTATATCAAACGAACCGTGGCCATCCCAAGGCGATCCCTGCCTTGACCTCCCCCGCAAGCGTGGCAGGCAGCGAATTTGGTTAAGGCTTTGGACCGTCCTTCAGGCGCGCATACAGCAAATGATCCTGCCAGACGCCGTTGATGCACAAATACTCGCGCGCATAGCCTTCGCGCGTAAAGCCGGTGTTTTCCAGGAGCCGGATCGAGCCGGCATTGGTCGGGATGCATGCCGCCTCGACGCGATGTAGCCGCAGCGTTCCCAGCGCGAACGGGATGACGGCGCGCACCGCCGCCGTCATGTAGCCCTGGCGCGCATGCGGCAAGCCCATCCAATAGCCGAGACTGCCGGCCTGCGCGACGCCGCGGCGGATATTGGCGAGCGTCAAGCCGCCGACCAGCGCATCATCGGAGTTGCGGAAGATCAGGAAGGCATAGCCTTGGTCGGTGCGAATGTCCTCAGCGTAGCGCCGGATGCGCCGCCGGAATGCGCTGCGCGTGAGATCGTCGGCCGGCCAAGTCGGCTCCCAGGGCGTGAGAAAGTCGCGGCTCGCCTCGCGCAGCGCCGCCCACTCGGCATGGTCCGTCGCTTGCGGCGTCCGCAGCGTGACGCCGTCGCCGGCAATCGACGGCGGCGGCTCGGAAAAGTTAATGGTGCGGAAAAACGCCATTGGAAGCTGAGGCAGCGGTGGCGAGAGGCTTGTTCGTCATGCAGCCCGGCGCGTGAGAGTCTCGGCGATCGCCGCCGCGCTTTCAAGTCCCGAACCAAGTCCAAGCACTGCGGTCGCCATCTTGCCGCGGGCAATGAGTGCCCGGCCGGCGGCGCGCGCGCTTTCGACCGTGACCGCCTCGACCATTTCGACAAGCTCCTCGACGGGAATGGTCCGGCCCCGGGTGATCATCTGACGCGCGAGTTGCTCGATGCGCGCGCCGGAGCTCTCGAGCGCCATGAGCAGACCCACTTTCATCTGCGCCTTGACGCGCGCGACTTCCGGCTCGGAAATGGTCTCGGCGGCGCTCGCGATCTCGCCGACGATGACGCGCATCAGCTCGGACGTGTCGGCGGCGTCGGTCCCGGCATACAGTCCGAACATGCCGACGTCGGTATAGGGCATGTGGAAAGAGTAGATCGAATAGCACAAGCCGCGCTTTTCGCGCGCCTCCTGGAACAGCCGCGATGACATGCCGCCGCCGAGGATATTGGTGAAGATCTGGAGACTGTAGAGCGCCGGATCGGTCACCGCCACGCCGGACAGCGCCAGCGCGATGTGCACTTGCTCGAGCTCGCGCTTCTCGACATGGGTGCCGCCGCCGAATTTCGCCGGTTCCGGCATCGGCCCGGCCGGGCCATTGAAGCTCGCAAACCGCTTCGCGACCTCGGCGAGCACCGCCGCATGATCGACGGCGCCCGCGGCAGCCACCACGATATCGGGCGCGCGGTAGTTTCTGCCGAGATAGTCGCGCAACTTGCCACCGTCGAACGAGCGCACCGTCGCCGCGGTGCCGAGAATCGAACGGCCGAGCGGCTGGTCCGGAAAGGCGACCGCGTTCAGGTGCTCGAAGATCAGATCGTCCGGCGTATCGGCGACGGCGCCGATCTCCTGGACGATGACGTTCTGCTCGCGCACCAGTTCGTCGCGGTCGAAGGTGGGCTCCGAGAGAATGTCAGACAGCACGTCGAGCGCGAGCGGGACGTCCTCCTTGAGCACCCGCGCGTAATAGGCCGTGCTCTCGGCGCCGGTCGCCGCATTGAGATCGCCGCCCACCGCCTCGATCTCTTCGGCGATCTGGCGGGCGGTGCGCCGCCGCGTGCCCTTGAACGCCATGTGCTCGAGCAAATGCGAAATGCCGTGCTCGTCCTGCCGCTCGTCGCGGCTGCCGGACGCGATCCACACGCCAAGCGAGGCCGTCTCGAGATGCGGCATCGCGTCGGTCACCACATTGATGCCGGATTTCAAGGTCGTGACCTCAACGCTCATGCCGCCGCTCCTTCCTGCGCGGCGCGGCTCGTCTGAAGGACGAAACGCTCGACCGCGGACTGGTCCACCGGCAGCACAGTGACGCGCTCCGGACGCCTATCGAGATCGAAAAGCCAATCGGGCAGGGCCGGCCGCACGCCGCAGGCGGCCTCGACCGCATCGGGGAATTTGGCGGCGTGCGCAGTCGACAGCACCACCATCGGCACTGCCGGATCGCGCTGCTCCTTTTCGGCAACCGCAATGCCGACCGCGGTATGCGGATCGACGAGATTGCCGGTCTCGCGCTTGACCGTGCGGATGGTCGCCGCGACCTCGTCTTCGTCGGCGCGGTCGGCGCTGAACAGCGCGCGGATTTGCGCCAAAGCGCGCGCCGACAGCGTGAACCGCCGCGATTGCGCGAGCGAGCCCATCAGCGCCCTGATCGCGTTGCCGTCGTGACCGTAGGCGTCGAACAACAGCCGCTCGAAATTCGACGACACCTGGATGTCCATCGACGGCGAAGTGGTCGAGACAACCTCGCGCAACTCGTAGGTACCGGTCGCCAGCGTCCGCGTCAGGATGTCGTTGACGTTGGTGGCAATGACCAGGCGATCGATCGGCAGCCCTAAGCGCAGCGCCACATAGCCGGCATAAATGTCGCCGAAATTGCCGGTGGGCACGGTGAAGGCGACCTGGCGCGCCGGCGCGCCGAGCGACACCGCCGCGGTGAAGTAATAGACCGCCTGCGCCACGATGCGCGCCCAATTGATCGAATTGACGCCGGACAGCCGCACGCGCTCGCGAAAGGCATGATGATTGAACAGGCCCTTCACGATCGCCTGACAGTCGTCGAACGTGCCTTCGATTGCGACCGCATTGATGTTGGCGGCTGCTGCCGTCGTCATCATGCGCCGCTGCACATCGGAAATGCGGTTGTGCGGAAACAGCACGACGAGATCGACCTGGCGGCGCTCGCGAAACGCCTCGACGGCGGCGCCGCCGGTATCGCCCGAGGTCGCCACCACGACTGTCCGGCGCTCGCCGCGCGCCGACAGCACATGATCCATCAGCCGCGCCAGAAGCTGCATCGCCAGATCCTTGAAGGCCAGCGTCGGGCCGTGATGCAGCTCCAGCACGAACGTGCTCACGCCGAGTTGGGTCAGCGGCGCGACCGCGGGATGGCGGAACGTGCCATAGGCTTCGCGCACCATGCGGGCGAGATCGGCCTCGCCGATGGAATCGTCGACAAAGCGGCGGATGATGTCGACGGCGACTTCGGCGTAGGACCGGCCGGCGAAAGCGGCGATCGCCTGCCGATCGATCTGCGGCCAGGTTTCGGGCACATAAAGGCCGCCGTCGTGGGCAAGGCCCGCGAGCATCGCCTCGGCAAAGCCGAGTGGCGGGGCCTCGCCCCTGGTCGAGATGTATTGCATTAATCTATTGATTCTACGCGATATTTTGGCCCGCAGGCGACATGCCACCGGGACCGATCGGGTGGCACACTAATAGATAAGCGGACCGCTTCACAAGGAACGCGAAGATCGCTGTCTTCCGTCGCGGTTACGGGAGCTGAATGCCCAAATCACGAACACCACGACCAGGGCGGCGGCGAGGCCGTACCACGTGATGGCGTATTGCAGGTGGTTGTCGGGCAGGCTGACCACGAGCTTGCCCGGCTGCGGCAATCCGCCGGGCGGCACCGGCGTTTCCTGCTCGACATAGAACGGCGCCACGGCGCCGAGGCCTTTGGCAGTGGCAATCGATTGTGGGTCGCGCGAGAACCAGAGGTTATGTGCCGCATCGTCATTCGGGGTGAACCAGTGCCGCGGATCCGACCAGCGCATCGCGCCGATAATTTTGACCGGCGTGGAAATTTGTCCGTCGGATCGCGATTTTGCGTCCCGCCGGTCTTCCGGCACAAAGCCGCGGTTGACGATGACAAGGCTGCCGTCCGCAAGCCGCGCCGGCGTGAACACCCAGTAGCCGGGGCCGGACACGTCAGGGCGGAATGCCGAAGCGGCGCCATAGACCAGCGCCTCCGCCGCATTGTCGAATTGCGCGCTGAACGTGACGCGGCGGTATTCGTCACTCACCGGATCGAGGTTTTGCCAATCCTTGGCAGCGGGCAGCACCGTTGGCGGCGCCGCCAGCCGCTCGGTCAGCGCAGCGATCAACCCTTCCTTCCAGGCCTTGCGTTGCACCTGCCAGGTGCCGAGCCCGACCAGCACGATGAAAGCAAGGATCGCCGGGATCAAGAGTCCGCGCCACGATCGCCGCTGATCCTCGGGTGCGCTCAAGATTGCTCCCCGCCGCCGTCGCCGCCAAAGCGTCCCTCCTCAGCCTTGTGATGGTATTGCAGCGCGATCATCAGTCCTTTCATCGGCCGCAATGGCCCAAGCGTGACGATAAGGATCAACGGCAGCCACAGCACGGCATGCACCCAATACGGCGGGTGATACAGCGCCTCGACGATCAGAGCGGAGCCGACGACGATGAAGCCGGCGAGAAACATGATGAATACTGCGGGTCCGTCACCCGCATCGGCGAAGCCGTAATCGAGCCCGCAGGCCTCGCAGCGCGGCCGCGGCGTCAGGAATCCCTGGAACAGCTTGCCTTGAGCGCAGCGCGGACAGACGCAACGCAATCCGGCGCGGATCGATTCCGATAGTGTGTCGATCGGCTTGCTTGGCAATGCGAAGCGCTAACCGGCCGCGCCGCCGCCCCACACGTAAATGCAGGCGAACAGGAACAGCCACACGACGTCGACGAAGTGCCAGTACCAGGCGCAGAACTCGAAGCCGAGATGCTGTGTCGGCTTGAACTGGCCGGCCATCGCACGGAACAGACAGACGATCAGGAAGATCGAGCCGATGATGACATGCGCGCCGTGAAATCCGGTCGCCATGAAGAACGCGGCGCCGTACATATTGCCCGAATAGTGGAACGCGGCGTGCGCGTATTCCCAACCCTGCACGCAGGTAAAGCTCAAGCCCAGCGCTATGGTGAGCGCCAATCCCCAAACCAGGCCCTTGCGGTTGTTCTCGAGCAGCGCGTGGTGCGCCCAGGTCACCGTCGTGCCGGACGTGAGCAGGATCAGCGTGTTGAGCAGCGGAAAATGCCAGGGGTCGAATGTCTCGATGCCCTTGGGCGGCCAGACGCCGCCGGTGAACGCGATCCGCCCGACATCCTGAATCTGATCCGGGAACAGTGCGGTGTTGAAGTAGGCCCAGAACCAGGCGACGAAGAACATCACCTCCGAGGCGATGAACAGGATCATGCCGTAGCGGTGCGAAATCTGCACCACGCGGGTATGGTCGCCTTCGACCTCGGCTTCGAAGATGACGTCGCGCCACCAGCTGATCATCGTATAGGCGATGCCGATGGCGCCGGCGCCGAACACGATTGGCGCATAGGCGACCGTATGGTGCATCCACAGGATGGCGCCCACCGCCGCGAGGAACGCCGAAGTCGCGCCGACCGCCGGCCACGGGCTGGGATTGACCAGGTGGTAATCGTGATGCGGTTTGGCGTGCGCAGCATCGGCCATCGTCTTCATCTCCACTTTGGCGCGGCCGGGGTCGCCGGACGCGCCGCTGTTGTCGGCTTCATCATCCTACCCTCCCCCGCTTGCCGGGGACGGTGCGGTGGGGGCGCTCACCGCTACCGGCCGCCCCGGCTGCCGCACCGGATAGAAGGTATAGGAAAGCGTGATCATGCTGATGCCGTCCTGCTCGGAATCCTTGGCGAGCTTGGGATCGACATAGAACACCACCGCCATGTCCCGCTTCTCACCGGGCTTGAGCGTCTGCTCGGTGAAGCAGAAGCAATTGATCTTCTCGAAGTAGATGCCGGTGGTCGGCGGATTGACGTTATAGGCAGCTTGCCCGGTGGTCACGCGCGCGGCCTCATTGGTGACCTTGTAGTACACGGTCACGACCTCGCCGAGCCTGACGTCGATGGTTCGTCGCTCAGGCTCGAACGACCACGGCAATCCGCCGGCGATATTCGAATCGAAATAGACCGTGATCGTGCGTTCCGAAGTCTGCGTCGGGGCGGCTTTCGCACGCTGCGTCGTGCCCGCGTAACCGGTAGTACGGCAGAACCAGTTGTAGAATGGGACGGCGGCGAACGACGCGCCCACCATGATCGCGACCACGCCGCCGCAGACAAAGGCGATGACGAGATCGCGCCGCGTTGCGCGCCGCTGGCTCGGCTGGTTGTTTGGCTCAGTCATCACATTGGCCTCGTCAGCACGTTGCCGCCGAGCTTCACCATCGTCACCAGGAAGATCACCACCACGAATGCTCCGAGCGCCAGCGCAATCGCGATCGATCGGTTGCGGCGCGCGCGAGATTGCTGCTCCGTTAGCTTGATGCCTTGTTCCGGCCTGTCGTCGTTCATGGTTGCACTCATCATCGTCATGCCGCGAAATGGCCGATGAGCCCTCACGACATCCGATCGATCAGGAGCATCGCAAACAACAGAAACAGGTAGAGGATCGAGAAGGCGAACAATTGCTTGCTCGCCACGTGACCCTGCCGTTCGGCGCGCACGCGCAGCGCCAGCACGACCATCACGGCGCCGATCACGAGCGCGGCGATGCCATAAACCATGCCGGCATAGCCGAGCAGCCACGGCGCGGCGCCGAGCGGCGCCAGGATCAGCGTATAGAGCAGGATCTGGCGGCGCGTTTCCCGGTGGCCGGCGACCACCGGGAGCATCGGAATACCCGCCCGCGCGTAATCTTCCGTGCGGTACAGCGACAACGCCCAGAAATGCGGCGGCGTCCAGAAGAAGATGATGAGGAACAGCACGGCCGGCTCGATGGCGACGCCGCCGGTCGCCGCCGCCCAGCCGATCATCGGCGGCAGCGCGCCCGCCGCGCCGCCAATGACAATGTTCTGCGGCGTCGAGCGCTTTAGCCAGATCGTGTAGATCACGACATAGAACAGGATGGTGAAGGCGAGCAGCGCGGCGGCGAACAAGTTCACCAGCAGTCCGAGCGTCACGACCGAAAACACCGCGAGCGTCATGCCGAAGCCCGCCGCCTCGCCGGGCGTGACATGCCCGCGCGGGATCGGCCGGCCAGCGGTGCGCGTCATGCGCGCATCGATGTCGGCGTCGTACCACATGTTGAGCGCGCCGGCGGCGCCGGCGCCGACCGCGATGCAGAGCAGCGCCGTAAGCCCGATCACCGGATGCACGTGGACCGGCGCGAGCATCAGCCCGACCAGCGCCGTGAACACCACGAGCGACATCACCCGCGGCTTCATCAGCTCTATGTAGTCGCCGGCTTCGGCGATGCTGGGTTCGACGCGTGCAAGGGTGACGCTCATCGGACCAGCGGCAGCGTTTCATATTGGTGGAAGGGTGGCGGCGACGACAGCGTCCATTCGAGCGTGGTCGCGCCGGACCCCCAGGGATTGGCCGCCGCCCGCTCCTTGCGGACGAAGGCTTGCGCCAGACCAAAGAAGAACACGAGCGTGCCGATGCCCGAGATATACGCCCCGATCGAGGAGATGAAATTCCAATCGGAGAACGCATCGGGATAATCGACGATGCGGCGCGGCATGCCGGCGAGCCCGAGGAAGTGCTGCGGAAAGAACGCCACATTGACGCCGATGAAGGTCAGCCAGAAGTGCAGCTTGCCTATGGTCTCGCTGTACATGTAACCGGTCATTTTCGGGAACCAGTAATACCAGCCGCCGAAGATGGCGAACACGGCGCCAAGCGACAGCACGTAGTGGAAGTGGGCGACGACATAATAGGTGCCATGCAACTCGCGGTCGACGCCGGCATTGGCCAGCACCACGCCGGTGACGCCGCCCACCGTGAACAGGAAGATGAACCCGACCGCCCACAACATCGGCGTCTTGAACTCGACCGAGCCGCCCCACATCGTGGCGATCCAGGAAAAGATCTTCACGCCGGTCGGCACCGCGATCACCATGGTGGCGGCGATGAAGTACGCCTGGACGTTCGCCGACATGCCGACGACGAACATGTGGTGCGCCCACACGATGAAGCCGATGCCGCCGATCGCGACCATGGCATAGGCCATGCCGAGATAGCCGAATACCGGCTTGTGCGAGAACGTCGCTACGATCTGGCTGACCATGCCGAACCCCGGCAGGATCAGGATATACACCTCCGGATGGCCGAAGAACCAGAACAGGTGCTGGAACAGCAGCGGATCGCCGCCGCCCTGCGGATCGAAGAAGGTGGTGCCGAAGTTACGGTCGGTAAGCAACATGGTGATCGCGCCGGCGAGAACCGGCAGCGAGAGCAACAACAGGAACACCGTCACGAGTTCCGACCATACGAATAGCGGCATCTTGTGCATGGTCATGCCGGGCGCGCGCATGTTGAAGATCGTCGTAATGAAGTTGATCGAGCCCAGGATCGACGAGGCGCCCGCGAGATGGATCGACAGGATGACAAAATCCATCGCCGGACCGGGATGGCCGTAGGTCGACAGCGGCGCATAGAGCGTCCACCCGGTTCCGGCGCCGTTGGCGCCAGGCTCGCCCTCGAAAAACATCGAGGCCAGGAGCAGCGCGAAAGATGACGGTAACAGCCAGAACGAAATATTATTCATGCGCGGGAACGCCATGTCCGGCGAACCGATCATCAGCGGGATCATCCAGTTGCCGAAGCCGCCGATCATCGCCGGCATGATCATGAAGAAAATCATGATCAGCCCGTGCATGGTGACGGCCACGTCGTAGTTGTGCGTCTCGTGGAAGATCTGCAGGCCCGGATACATCAGTTCGGCCCGGATCAGGATCGAGAAGGCACCACCGATCAGGCCGGCAACCAGCGCGAACACGAGGTACATCGTGCCGATGTCCTTGTGGTTCGTCGAGTAGACATACCGGCGCCAGCCGTGCGGGATCGCGTGGCCGTTGTCGTCGCCGTGTGCCGCGTGTGCCACCATCGTGTCCATTGCCAGTCCCTTCGTTACCCGCCGCCCGTCATCAGCTCAGTCATCGCGTAGATTTTGGTCCCGGCATTCACCGCGCCGGAGCGCTCGCCGCCACCGCGTTCGGCGGAGCGCTGTCAGTGCCGGCATATTTCTGCTTCGCCTGCGCGGCCCAAGCCGTGAATTCGCTGTCGCCTACCACCCGCACCGTGATCGGCATGAACGCATGGTTTTTGCCGCATAGTTCGGAGCATTGACCGTGGAATGTCCCGAGTATGGTCGCCTTGAACCAGGTTTCATTGATGCGGCCCGGAATGGCGTCGATCCTGATGCCGAATGACGGCACGTTGAAAGAGTGGATCACGTCGGCACCGGTTACCAGCACGTGCACGACCTTGTTCACCGGCACGACCATCTCGTTGTCTACCGTCAAGAGGCGTGGCTGACCCGGCTTGAGATCCTTGTCGGCGACGATCAGCGAATCGAATTCAAAATTGCCGTTATCGGGGTATGAGTAGCTCCAATACCACTGCTTGCCGGTCGCCTTCACCGTGATGTCCGGCGCCGGCACGTCGAGTTCGGTGAACAAGAGCCGAAACGAGGGGATCGCGATCAGCACCAGGATGATGACCGGCACGATCGTCCAGATGACTTCGAGCGGCGTGTTGTGCGTGGTGCGTGAGGGCGTCGGATTGGCGCGCGCATTGAAGCGAAAAATGATGATCAGCAGCAGCAGGAGAACGAAGACCGTGATTGCAGTGATGATCCAAAGCACGAAAGTATGGAAGTTGGCGATGTCCTCCATCACCGGGGTGGCCGCATCTTGCAGGCCGATTTCCCAGGGCGTCGGCTGGCCGAGTCCGGCGAGCGCCACCCCTGCACTCGCAAACAGGGCCGCGACGGTCGCCGCAACGGCGGTCAAGCGTGACAACACCTTCATCGGTCTCTTAGCTCCCTGTTTCTGATCTTGGCCATGACTGCCCACGGGCAGCGCGGACGATGTCCATCGCGGACCGCAGCAGTATGACGCTGCCTGCGCGCCTCGCTCGGAAACGGGTCTGGTCGGCAGGCATCGGCGGGATGGGGGAATCCCAACCCCTCAAACCATAAATCCTGCTCTGCTGCAATGCACTCTTAACTGCAGCTGGCGGCTTGGGATAAACGTTGTGCACGGCTGCCGTCCATCAGGTCGCAGGGGCGAAGTTTCCACCTTCGCGTAGCCACAATGCCTTGATTTGGATCAACTTGACACCGTGGAATCGCCATGTAGGCAGACTCGCGCGTTGACTGGGCATGGTGATTCGCAACTGGACGCCTGCCGGGGGCGGCTCGTCAGGGGAAACACAACTATGGCGATATGCGATGTCGCACGGCGGCTGCGGCCTGTTGCCTCGACGCTCGCCGGCGCCGCCGTTCTGCTTGCTGCCGCGACAATGTTTGCCAGCCAGGCGGCCGCCCAGGGCGCGGTTCGCTCCGTCTATGGCGATTGGCAGATCCGTTGCGAAACGCCGCCCGGCGCGCAGAGCGAGCAATGCGCGCTGATGCAGAGCGTGACGGCGGAGGACCGCCCGAACGTCGGGCTGACCGTGATCGTGCTGAAGACCAGCGACCAGAAGAGCCGGCTGATGCGCGTCGTCGCGCCGCTCGGCGTATTGATCCCATCGGGGCTCGGGCTGAAGATCGACAATCAGGACGTTGGCCGCGCCGGCTTCGTGCGCTGCCTGCCGAACGGCTGCGTCGCCGAAGTGGTGATGGACGACAATCTGATCAATCAGTTGCGCACCGGCCAGACCTCGACCTTCATCATTTTCCAAACGCCCGAGGAGGGCATCGGCTTCCCGATGAGCCTGAAAGGCTTTGGCGAGGGTTACGACAAGCTGCCGTGAGCCGCCGCGGCATTGCCGACAATTGACGCTCGGGGCCGAAAGCGTACCCTCGCCGGCAAAGACTGTGAGGGAGAGATGCTCGTGCGCGTTTTCATGGGTTTCGCCGGCGCGTTATTGACCGCCGCCATCGCGCTGCCGGCCGGCGCGCAAAGTCAAACCGATTATCCGACGCGTCCGGTGACGCTGATCGTGCCCTACGGCGCGGGCGGCGTCGCCGATGTCGGCATGCGCATTCTTGGCGACAAGCTATCGGATCGTCTGAAGCAGCAATTCGTCATCGAGAACCGGCCCGGCGCCGCCGGTATCGTCGCCGCCCAAGCCGGCGCTGCCGCGCCGCCCGACGGCTATACGCTATTGATGACCGGCAACAACACCGCCATCGCGGCGGCGCTGTTCAATAAGCTGCCGTACAACATATTGAAGGACTTCGACTCGGTTTCGACGGCGGCGTTCTTCGATCTTCTGATCGTCAGCCGCGCCGAATCGCCGCTGAAATCCGTTGCGGACATCGTCAAGGCCGCGCGGGCCAATCCCGGCAAGCTCAACATCGGCACCATCAATCCGGGGAGCACGCAGAACCTCGCCGCCGAACTGTTCATCAGCACGACCGGTATCAAGGCGGCGATCGTTCCGTTCCGCACTTCGCCCGACATGGCCGGCGCGGTAATGCGCGGCGATGTCGACATCGCGTTCGAATTCTATGCCGCGATCAGCGGGCTGTTGGCCGACAAGAAGATCGTGGCGCTGGCTTCGACCGGCGTAAAGCGCACCGCCTATCTGCCCGATGTGCGGACCGTAATGGAAAGCGGCATCAAGGACTACGACGTCAGTAGCTGGAACGGGCTTTCCGTTCCTGCCGGGACGCCGAAGACGGCCGTGGCGACGCTCAACGCGGCCATGAAAGCAGTCATTCCGAGCTCCGACGTTCAGAGCAAATCGGCCCAGATGGGCATGGAGATGCGCTGGAGCACGCCGGACGACATGACGGCGCGCATGAAGGCCGATATCGCCAAATGGGGCGCCGTCATCGACAAAGCCGGCATTCCGAAACACGATTGAGCGGGCCACGGTCCGCGCGCCAGTCTTGCAATCTATAGTACGTAGTACTATAGTTCACAGTACGGGAGCGTCTTAGGTTGCGAGTGTTCACGACCAAAGCGTTTGCCCGATTTATGCGCCACGAACGAATTTCGGATGCAAGCCTCTGCGATGCGATCCGGCGAGCGGAAGATGGACTGCTCAATGCGCAGTTGGGCGGCGGCGTCATCAAGCAGAGGGTGGCGCGGCCCGGACAAGGGCGCTCGGGCGGCTATCGCGTTCTGATTGCCTATCGGCATCGAGCGCTGTCGGTGTTTCTGCATGGCTTTGCGAAGAGCGAGCGCGACAACGTGAGCGATAACGAATTGGCGACGCTGCGCGACATCGCGAAGGCATGGCTTCAGGCGGATGCAAAGGCGCTCGCGCGCGCGCTCGCGGAAGGGGTGATAATGGAGGTGGTCTATGACGATGAAGAGAAAGCCTAGCCGTCTGGCGAAGTCGCTGCTTGAGACCGCTGCCGGCATGCGGAAAGCAGATCTTCTCGATCAGGTGACCTACGACAAGATCACGATGCGGCATCTCGGGCCAAAGGACCGCCCCAAGGTCACGCTGATCACGGCCGGCCAGATTCGAGCGATGCGAGAGCGCGAAAATATGAGTCAGGCGGTGTTCGCCCGTTATCTGAACTTGACGGTCGGCTACGTTTCGCAACTTGAGCGGGGCGCGAAGCGGCCTTCGGGGGCGGCGCTTGCCCTCCTGAACGTCATCAAACGCAAGGGCATCGAAGCCATCCTATAATGGCAGGTGCGCCGGCTACTGCAAAACGCATCGGCATGACTTATGTGTTGGCCAGCGCCCACCGAACACCGAAAGCCCTCTGGAGCGTCTTTCAATGAGTGGAACCACCTCGCTTGTCGATCGCGCCGGGCTCGACCGGCCGCGTCTTGCCAAAATCATCTCCCGCGGCCTCGACGGCGCCGATGATGGAGAGCTGTTTCTCGAATACCGCCAATCCGAATTCCTGGTGTTCGACAACGGCCGGCTGAAGCAGGCGACCTACGACACCTCGCAGGGCTTTGGGCTGCGCGCGGTGAAGGACGAGGCGGTCGGCTACGCTCATGCCTCCGACGTGTCGGAAGCCGCGATCGAGCGCGCGGCCGACGCGGTGCGTGCGGTCAAGGGCGGCTATTCCGGCGACTATGCTAGCGCGCCTTCGCGCAGCAACGTCCAGCTTTATGGCGAAGACAGCCCGCTCGGCAGTCCCACATTCGAGGCCAAGGCGCGGCTTTTGCAAACCATCGACGCCTACGCGCGCGCCAGGGATCCGCGAGTGCGGCAGGTCTCGGCGAGCCTTGCCGCAAACTGGCAGGCGGTCGAAATCCTGCGCGGCGACGGCGAGACCTATCGCGACGTCCGTCCGCTGGTGCGCGTCCATGTCGCCGTGGTGGTCGGCGATGGCGATCGCCAGGAAACCGGCAGCGACGGCTATGGCGGCCGCGAGGGCTATGAGCGCTTCATCGCCACCGACGCCTGGCAAGGCGTTGTCGACAATGCGGTGCGCCAGGCGCTGATCAATCTCGAAGCCGTGCCGGCGCCCGCCGGCGAAATGGACGTCGTGCTCGGTCCGGGCTGGCCGGGCGTCATGCTGCATGAGGCTGTCGGCCACGGACTCGAAGGCGATTTCAACCGCAAGAAGGCTTCGGCCTTCGCCGGGCTGATGGGGCAACGCGTCGCCGCCAAGGGCGTGACCGTCCTTGATGACGGCACCATGGCAAAACTCCGCGGCTCGCTGTCGATCGACGACGAAGGCACGCCGAGCAATCGCACCGTTCTGATCGAGGACGGCATTCTGGTCGGCTACATGCAGGATCGGCAGAATGCGCGGCTGATGAACATGAAGCCGACCGGCAACGGCAGGCGCGAGAGCTTTGCCCACGTGCCGATGCCGCGCATGACCAACACTTACATGCTCGCCGGCGATCGCGAGCCGGGCGAGATCATCGCGTCGGTCAAGAACGGCGTCTATGCCGTGCACTTCGGCGGCGGCCAGGTCGACATCACGTCGGGCAAATACGTGTTCGAGTGCACCGAGGCCTATCGCATCGAGAACGGCAAGGTCGGCGCGCCGATCAAGGGCGCCATGCTGATCGGCAACGGCCCGACCGACCTGCACCGCGTCGCCATGGTCGGCAATGACCTCGCGCTCGACAACGGCATCGGCACTTGCGGCAAGAACGGCCAGGGCGTGCCGGTGGGCGTCGGCCAGCCGACGCTGCGCATCGACCGCATCACGGTCGGCGGCACTGGATAAAGGCTGGTGCTGCCGCAACGAGATTCAAACGTCTGGCGCACTCAGCTAGCTTCTTGTTTCCTGCTCTTGGTTAGCGCACTGCGAGAGCAACCGGCGATTGTTATCTCGTCGTCGGTTGAATAGGTAAATTGCTTTTGCGTAAGGGAACGCTTCCCTCAGTTGGAATAATGGTATAGCGTTTTCAGTGGGACAAAAAGACCGATTACTTTTCAAGTAACGATTTTTGGAAGGCATACGGTCCATCCAGAAGCGCCGCATTCAGAAATGCAGCGCCTGGGCCATTCAAAAAAGCGAAAATTCCAGATTTGCTGCGTCCGTCACGGGCCAGCAATGGGGAGTGACGCGTGTCCGGGATCATCACACGGCTTTTGCCGCTGCTGCTTATTCTCTTTCAACTTCATCCCGGCAATGCTGACGCGCAACAACTCGACCGTGCACCCAACCTGAAACTGGGTAACGCGGTCGTTACTGGATTTTCCGGAACTCTGGCACCCGATGCCGCGAAGCCGCGTCCGGCGAACAAATCCGCGATCGATCTCACTTTCATCAACCCGGACGGACCATCGGCCCGTATCATCGATATTGACCGGCCGGGATATGTCTGGGACGGCCGGCTGTTTGCGGCCCCCAAGACGTTCAATGTGCTCGCGAAAGATGTCGGCCAAGTCTTTGGCGTCGCGCTCGACGATCAGAACCCACCCAGCATCTATGTCGCCGCCACCTCGGTGTTCGGACTTAACATCGTCCGCCGCGGCAGTGACGGCTTGCCCGAGCGCAGGAAGAAGGGCGGCCCCGGCGCCGGCTGGATGAAGGGTCAGTTCGGGCTCGATCTGCAGGGTGGCCCCGGCGCCATCTACAAGATCGACGGACGCACCGGCGCGTTCACGCTATTCGCCAATGTCACGCTTGACGGCGTGCCCAATCCGGGCCCGGGCTTGGGCAATCTCGCCTACGACGCCGCGCACAAGCAGTTGTTCGTGTCGGACCTCTACACTGGCATGATCCATCGCTTCGATCTCGAGGGCAATGAAATAAGCCGCTACGATCACGGCGTCACCGGTCTTGGCGCAGCCAAGCTCGCAACCGTGCCGTTCGATCCGAAGAACCGGCCCAACATCGCCAGCGAGCGCTTCGACAGCGAGAAGCCGGACACCTGGGGCTACGCTCCGGCCGCGCGCCGGGTTTGGGGCCTCGCGGTGCACGAGGACCGGCTCTATTACTCCGTCGTGGCCGGACCGCAGATTTGGTCGGTCGGCATCGAGCGCGATGGCAGCTTCGCCGCGGACCCGCGCTGGGAGCTCGATGTTCCGGCGCAAGCGGGTCCGTTGCCGGTTTCCGATGTCGCCTTCTCGCACCAGGGTGCGATGATCCTGGCGGAGCGCGGCCTGATTGCCGGCGCGTACGACTATTCCGCCTTCACCCAGCCCGGCGAACCGCAAGTGCTGCGGTTTTCGCTGAAAGGCCCGAACGACCCGCCGTCGCCCGGCCGCTGGAAACTGGTGCCTGAGGAATATGCCGTCGGCTTCGCTGGCAATTACCGCAACACCAACGGCGGCGTCGCTCTCGGTTACGGCTATGGAGCGGACGGAGCGCTCAGCACTACGGTTTGCGAGGCCGCACTGTGGACCACGGGGCAGAATCTTCGCAACAATCCGGCGTTGCGCAGACAGCTCGAACCCGGCGGCCCGCTGGTGGTTCACGGGCTGCAAGGCAGCCCGGCGGATCTGGTGCGCAATGCCAACGCGCCGCCAGTGACCAGTTATTTTGTCGACTATGACGATGCGTTCGACGATCCGGGCGCGAGCGGCCACATCGGCAGCGTGCGCATCTACGCAACGCCCTGCGCGCCGGCGGTTGCCTTCTCCCGCCCGGTGGTCGCCGCCAATCCGGCTGGCGGCGGTGGTGGCGGTGGCGGTGGTCCTCCACCTCCGCCGAAAGCCTGCTTCTGCCCGGCAACGCCGATCCCGGCCTCAGGACCAAGTAATTACATCACGAACGGCAATTTTGCGACCAGCACCCTGGCAGGTTGGACACAGGGGGGGACCTATATACTCTTCCCGGTCTCATTCAGTGGTTGGTCAATCCCTATCCCGTTCGATCCTCTTATCGCGCACAGTCCCGTTGTTCCCCTTGCCGCTGGCGGCGCTGCCTATTTTGTCGATGACCGTGCGGTCAACCAGTCGCTTTCGCAGTCGGTAACCCTTCCTGCCGGGAATTACGAAGTCGGTTTCGATTTGCTCGTCCCCTACAACGGCGCCGCCAATCCGAATGACGCGACCATGTCGGCAGTGATCGCGGGCGTGACAGTACTTCCGACGGTATCGGCCTCATCTATAATTAGCGCTCAAACAGTCGGTGGCGTCTATGGTGTCAATGAAGCGAAGTGGAAGCATTACAGCGCGTTCTTCTCCACTTGCGGTGGCACCTATACCGCCAACTTTGATTTCAACTCCTTCGGAGGACCAGCTTCGGGGGGGGTCGCGAACGCGGCGAAGGACTTCGTGGTCGATCGCGTTTACATCATAGACAGCACGACCGCTGGAACGAATATCAGCTGCACCGGCTCGCTCAACATCGAAAAGGAGGTCACGACCCACGACACCCTGATCCCGTGGCCCAACCCCGGCCCACTGTTCCCGATGACGCTCACGTGTACCGCACCGCCGCAGAGCTGGTCCTTCAGTCTGACCGCCAATGGGACCTACACGGCGAACAACATTCCGTTCGGCGAAACCTGCACGGTTGCGGAAGGTCCGATGCCCCCGTTCCCACCGGGTCTCTGCCCGCGGGGCACCGTGCCGATGTGGTTGCCGGCGCCGACCATTACCCCGGCGAGCGTGGTCATTAACGGGACGACCGTCACCATGGTCGTGCACAACTCGGTGACCTGCGAGAAGCCGGGCGAACTGACGGTGACGAAGAAAGTTTCTCCCGACCCGCGCGGGATCGGGAACACTTTGATTTTCCCAATGACGGTGACCTGCACGAACCCGCCGGCCCCGCCGATCAGTTACACGCTGAACGTCAATGGCAATACCAGCACGGTGCCGCACAGCGTGCCGGTTGGCAGCATCTGCACGGTCACCGAAACCCAGCCGGCTCTGCCGGCTGGCTGCACCTGGTTGCCACCGGTTTTCTCGCCACCAGGAGGCGTGACAATTGTCCCCGGATTGAACATGGAGACGGTCACCAACGGCTACACCTGCCGCGACCTGCCGGTCGATGTGAAGATCGAGAAGACCGGCGGCACGACTCCGTTCTGTCCGGCGCCCTACTATAATTTCACCATAAAGGTCACCAACGGGCCAAACCCGTGGCCCGGTACGGGCAACATCGTGGTGACGGATACCGTCCCCGCCAACATGACGTTCGGCCCGATCGCAGCGCCGGGTTGGACTTGCCCGCTCGGCATCATACCCGCAGGGACCACTTTCACCTGCACCTACACCGGTCCCGCTCTGGCCGCGAATCAAGTGCTTCCCGTGATTACGATTCCAGCCACTCCACTGGTCGGGCCACCCTTCCCGCCCTTCACGAATTGCGCGTCGGTCGCGATCCCGTCGAGTTCGGGCTATACCGACAGCAATTCGGCAAACAATAATTCTTGTACCACGGTGGCGAAACCAAGCTCGTGTACTTGCCCGCCGCCGCAAGTCATGAATATCGATGGTATCTGCGTGAACCCGCCGCCGGTTTGCCCGCCGCCGCAAGTTCCGAACATTGACGGCATCTGCGCATGTCCGGCGCCGATGCAGCCAAGTGCGGTGCCCGGTCAATGCATCTGCCCGTTGCCCAACGTGATGGTGAACGGAGTTTGTGTGCTGCCGCCACCGCCGGCTTGCACGGCGCCGCAGGTCCCGAACGCTGATGGCATCTGCGCGTGTCCGGCACCGATGCAGCCAGGGGCCGTCTCCGGTCAGTGTCTCTGCCCGAATGGCACCGCGCCGGTGGGCGGAGCCTGCGTGACGCCGCCCGTGCGCAAGCAGCTGGAGAAACAGAAGCGCCGCGACATCGATTGTCCGAAGGGCACGGTCAAGAAAGGCAACACATGCGTCGCGCCGGTGATCAGTCCGCGGATCGAAATTCCCCGCGGGCTACCCGGTTTGGGCGGGTTCGGAGGCTGTAGCCCACGCGGCGGCGAAGGTGGTGGCCCGCGCGGCGGGAGCG
>Ga0102924_1001594_pt1 | contig 25936 bp, 28 predicted proteins | sample PaiPotPPM11metaG_FD_80116 | JGI IMG/M metagenome (GOLD analysis project Ga0102924, IMG submission 80116) | Iron sulfur acid spring bacterial and archeal communities from Banff, Canada, to study Microbial Dark Matter (Phase II) - Paint Pots PPM... ... | reverse complement strand
TCCCAGCAGCTTCGCGCCGAACTGGCCCATCCTGAAGGCAACCTTGTCCCGTTTCCAGCCACCCAGCTCACCGCAGATGCGTCAACTCGGTGTGACGACTGTGGCAGCCATGCCAGCCAGGATCCCGGCGTCGTTGCGGTCACGGCGCGCCACGGCGCGTTCTGTCGGCCCGCCCCCGGCCGGCCCGGATGGCTGTGCCGCGTACGGGCGGCGGCCCGACGCGGCCGCCCTCGCGCCGACTTCATGTCGGCCGTTCCGTGCGGTCCAGCCTGCCTGGGCGGCGATCGCAAGCGAGTTGCTGCGGACCTGGCATGTACCTGCGGTGGACTTGCGATATACCCGTGATGGACCTGGGATCGCCCGACAGCCGCAGTTGCCGGGCAAGCGAAACTGAGGCCAGACCTATCCCGCACCCCGAGTCGGCCAGGCCCCGACGGTCGCAGTCACGCAGCGGAGTCAGCCCGCTGGGCCTCGGACTCGGCGCGAGCACACGTAACCTGCAATGGCTACCCGCGGGCGATGCAGGAATCCTGCCCGGCGTGCGGCGATCTCTGGCGGCACGCTGACCAGCAGGTATCACGCTGCGTATAACCATCGGAAGGGGGTCTCACCGGGCGCCCGGCCACCATGATCAACTAATTTTCGACAGGCGAGCAAACGTCGAGCAAACATGGCCCGGAAACGGCTCTCAACCAGGGTAAAGAGAAGTTAAAAACCCCAGTTCAGTACGGGTGCGCCGCCAGGGACTTGAACCCCGAACCCGCGGATTAAGAGTCCGATGTTTTGCGTTCGCCTACTATCAGATAATACCTGGCGGTGCCGTTTTGTCCGGGACTCCGCCAATTTCGCTGCCGCCTCGTACCAGTCAAGGACATATAGTACCGCGACAGCCGAGCAAACATGGAGCAAACATGGCGACGGCCATGTGCCCAAGCGGCAGATACGGTCCGCAATATCCCCTGCTAGGACGGATGCAGGGCGGTGTGCCTCCAGAGTGCAGGGCTGGCGATCATGCGCGGCAACGCGCCGGGGTCACCCGACGAGCGGTGGCTGGCCGAATTGCAGCCGCGCTGCCTCGAACGCGGCGTCTTCTGCCCCTTCGACGAGCTCAACAGCGCACTCGAAGAGTGGATAGGTTTAGGTGCTCAGCCCGAGCGGCACGGCGAACTCCTAGGCGAAGAACGCCCCGATCGACTCACCGCAGACCCGCCGGACGATCTCACCGACCAGCCACCCGAAAGTCAGCGCGTGATAGCCATGCCGCGTGCCGGGCTCCCTCACCGAAGCCTGCCCGGCGAGCGCCTCGGTGACCGGCCTGCCGTCTAGGACCTGCTGGTGCGTCAGCGTGCGGTCGATGACCGGCAGCCCGGCCTGGTGGCTGAGGACCTGCCGGGCCTTGACTCGGTCCTTGCCGCCGGCGGCGAACTCAGGCCAGTAGCGGCCACGGGCCGGTCCAGGTCTAGCTCGCCCCGCAGTGCGAGCAGCAGCGCGCACATCGCCGCCAGGCCCTTGGTGGGCGAGTACACCATCACGATGCTCTGATCGGTCCACGGGACCCCCGGTCCCGGCGTCCGCCAGTGGGCTGAATGCTCATATCTGGGTACCTAAACGCTGGTTCGTTAGCAATAGGTGTGATATGCCTGTGATACACGGTTGGTTTCTCCCGGCCGCGCAACCGGCCGCGGGGGTGCCTGGATGAGGACACGAGTCGGTGCGGCCGGAACGCTGGGCCAGCAGGCAGGTGGGTGCTCTGAGACGTATCGATCGGTCAGAACAACCGCGCCGAGGGCCTGACCGGCTAGCGGCTGGATAAGCGTGCGAAGAAAAGACACCACAGCAGCCAGCGATGCTCGCTCTAATCCATCTTGCGTTCCCTGTAATTTTGTGGCAAGACGGGTCTCTGCTGCGCGGGAAGCACTCCCGACCGATCCAAATCATTCTCAATCCGAAAAATAGGAGAGCGTAAGAATGGCTATTTCAGTTGCGAACTCTCCAGGCGTTGACACCACCAGGCTTCCGGCCGAGTTCGTCGAGCGCAAGGGCCGGGGTCATCCAGATAGCATAGCCGATCTAATGGCGGAGACATTCTCTTTCCGCTACGCCAACGATGCCCTCGATCGTTTCGGCTATGTCCCGAATCATTGGGTGGACAAAGTCACGCTGGTCGGCTGCGCCGCCATCGTTGACTTCGGAGGATACGAGATCGTGTCGCCCATAAGGGCTCTTCTGATCGGAAAAGTAACCCGGTACATGGGTGACGAAGAACTGGCCGTGCATGATCTGTTTCGCCGGACCGCTAGCGATGTCCTGACGTTGTCGACGCTTGATCCATCGATCACGAAGAGCACAGTTTTTGAGGACTACTCGACCTGGAGCCGAACGCCGGACCATCATCGGGATTTCTATAAGCCACGGGGCAGTCTGGAAGCCCAGCGGGCCGCGGCAGGCGAGCCTTACTGCAACGACACGGTCATCTGCTGCGGGAGCCATGGAAGGAGCTTCGTCGAGCAGCTCGTCGTCGACATCGAGACCTTCGCCACTACGTCCCTGAGCGAGAGCCTGGAGGCCATCGGAACCGATATCAAGGTGGTCGCCATTCGTCACGATACGACGATCGAGGCGGTGATCTGCCTGCCGGTGCGGCCAGAGGCTGTGCAATCATGGCGCGAATATCAGGAAATTCGCGATGACGCAGCCGCTCAGGTTATTGCCTTCGCTCGGGAATGCTTGCCAAAGTCATACACGCTGTCGCTTAAGGCGAACGCCCGCGATCGCCCTGGTGTCGCCTACTTAGCACCGTTCGGAACCTCGCTTGGAAAGGGCGACTGTGGCCTCGTCGGTCGCGGAAACCGCCCGGATGGCCTGATCTCCACCGCGCGGGCAGCCAGCGTGGAAGCGCCTTGGGGTAAAAACCCGATGAACCACGCTGGGTTACTGTACAGCAGGAGCGCAAGCCAGATCGCGCGAGCTATTTCAGAGTCGCTCGGCAGCCCAGTTCAGGTCACGATTGCCGCTCAGATCGGAGATCCCCTGCCTGAACCGAAGTCCGTTCAGGTAGAGGTCGGCAGGGTAGCCGCCGTGGACGCGCATGAGGCCCGCTTCATTACCGATGTGGTCACGGACCAACTGGATTCGATCGGGCAGATTTCACACGATCTGGTCACCCAGGATCCGCTGATGAGATTCATGGACAAGGCACAATGACCGAGCTGCCGTACGGCGAGGTGGCCAGGCAACTTGGTTTCGGCCACATGCGCAGTGGCCGTACGGCGCGCAACGCGGTGGCCTTTGACGACAGCACAACTCTGAAGATGTTCTCAGGTCGTCGTGATCTGCGTTTCCGCCCGGATGGCCAGGATCCCTACCGGTGTGAGCTAGACGGCCTGGCGTTCTGGCGCGACTGTCTCGTGGAAACGCCCGCTGTGCTGGACCGCGGGCGATGTCACGGAATCTCCTGGATCCTGATGTCGAGGCTTGATGGCAGTCCGCCAAAGGGAAGCTTCGCGGCGCTGATGGGTGGCACCGGCGCTGAAGCGCGGCATCGCAAGCTTGCGATGACCGCAGCGGAGCTCCATCGGCACATCCCGTCCTCGCGAAACGTCGTGCTTGCAGGTCGCGGGCTGCCGCCGGTGAGCGCACGCATCGAGGCATTCGAAAATGCATCATCACTGCTGGCCGCCGACGCGCTTGTCCGCTTGCCGGAGCTTGAAGAGCTCATCGCAGCGATAGAGTCCGCATATGAGACGGGGGATGTTACGAACTTGCACGGCGATTACGGGTTCGCCAATGTTCTGATGCCGGGAACATCAGATTGCTATTCAGTAGTGGACTTTGAGAACAGCAGGATCGGCTTCCCCGAGGAAGACTTCGTGAATGTTGGTTTCAACGGGTTCGGATCAGTCGCGTTCAGTTCATTCTTGCGGCAGTATGCGGCAGCGGCCGGATTTGCTCCCCGGATCGCCCTGCTCCGAGCGCTGATGCTCGAGAGAGCCTTCAAGGTTCTGATGTCGGATCGAGAACGGCCTGGATCAGTATCTCGGGGGTATGTTCAGGCGGCGGAGCGCGTTGTCCATGGTCTGAGGAGGGTCCGGCTGAGCCTGGCGGACATCGGATGAAGGCGTGGATCATTGGCCCCCAGGCGTCCGGGAAAACGACCTTCTCGCACTGGCTAGCAGCTACTGCAGACGTCCCCGTGTTTCACCTGGACGCGATGTTCTGGGATGCGCGCTGGAGGCCTTTGCCGGGCGCGGAGCGACGACGCGAGCTGTACCGGGTGCTCTCAGCGCACGATGACTGGGTGATCGACGGAACTTACACGTCGGTTCAGGACGACATCCTGACTCGCGCCGGGTCCGTGTTCGTGATGGGCACCAGCCTGCCGGTTGCCATGCGTCGTCTCGTCACGCGGCGCACCTCTGTTGATTCCTGTGATGTGCCCCCCGGCGGCGCACGTGCGCGCGGAGTGCCGCGCCGGCTTGTGCTCAGTCAGGTACGGCAGTCCCTGCGGAAGATCCCCGAGCTACGCCGTGAGGTCATCCGGCGAGGGATACCCCTCGTCACCGTACGATTTCAGCCCGGCGATGCTGTCATCGGCCACGAGGGACGAGGGCTCGGATGTGAGTAGCTTCCAGCCGATTTGCTCATAGTCGGGAGCAGCATGCCGCCTGGCCCAGCTGATCACAGACGCGGCGTGGTACCTGCGTCGCAGCTTCAGGGCGTCTATCTCGGATGCACTGGGAAGACGCCCGTAGCCCGAATAGAACGCAGTCCGCAGGGCCGGGTCAGCGGCCGGGAAGAAGTAGTACTCGAGCCTGGCGAAGTCCCGGTACCTCGGGCCCAGCATGGCGTGCTCGAAATCGAGGACGACCAGTTCACCGGCTGCGGTGAGCAGCCAGTTTCTCGGCTGGTAATCGCCGTGCGTGAAGGTGACCGGAGCGCTGGGAAGCGCGCGAAGGACGGCGAGGTCATGTTGAATGCTCTCAGCCACACCAGGTGGGACCTCCCATCGTTCATCCGCGGCTGGCCCGCCGAGGCGCCATTCAGCACCCAGGCCGGCGCGAGCGTCATCAGTCGCCGGATGATCATGCAGAGCACGTAAAGCAGATCCGGCATCGAAGAGATTCTGCTGCGACCCTGACCCTGCATCGGCCAGCCGTCGACCCTCGACAAACGAGAGGACCAGCGTCAGAGAACCCGGATCATAGTCGACGATCATCGGCACGGCCGCGGTCCCGAGGGCAGCTCTTGCATGCGTCAATCCCGCGATCTCCCGCTGAAGTGCGGTGGCGCACGGCAGCCGCTTGGCAAACGTCCCCCGGGGATGGTGCGCTGTCATGATTATCTGGCCCTGTCGTGTTGCCTGACCTGTCGCGTGAAGCGGTGATCTCGACATGCCGGGCGGCTTGCCCGCGGATCGCCGCCAATGTGGCGATGAGATCACTCATGACGAGAAGAACATCCGAGTGGCCGGGAGTCCGCCTGGGCTGGTTGGCCGTCACGAGACGATCAGCGGGCCAAGCACCGGCGCTGTCGCTGGAAGGCCCGGTCCCAAGGTTATGGGAGCTGGCAGCATGAATCATTGCTCAGGCGGGATAGCACTGGGGCCGATGTGCTCACCTCCCTGCTGACATGGGGCAACCTAATCTTCTAGCGTATTGAGGTATCATAAGTGTATATCGGGGTATATTATAGGAGAACAATGGGTGGCTGCTGACCCGCCCGACGCCGGAGGCCGGAGTGATCGCTTGGGGAGTGACGGCGCTCTCTCACGATGCCGCGCTTGCGGTGGTCCATGACGGCCGCCTGGTTTTCGCGGCGCATGCCGAGCGATATTCGCGGACGAAGAACGACGCCATGCTCTGCGACGAGCTGGTTGAAGACGCGCTGCAATGGGGGCGCCCGGATGTCGTGGTGTGGTATGAACGCCCGTTCGTCAAGAAGCTGCGGCAGGTAGTTGCTGGCCAGTTCGGGGATGTTATTGAGCGCCGGACCGTGCCGAGAGCCTACCTGCGGAGCGTGCTGAAACGGGTCGGCGTGCCTGTCCGGCATGTCGACCTTGAGTACTGCGAGCACCACCGGTCTCATGCTCTGGCAGGCACGTCGACAGCTCCATTCACCGCCGGAGCAGTTCTGGTCGCCGACGCGATTGGCGAATTCACGACTATGAGCATCTGGGCGTTCGAATCATCACCATTTCGCTTAGAGCGCTTGCGGCAATGGCGCTACCCGGACAGCCTCGGCCTTCTTTACAGTGCGGTAACCCGGCGCTGCGGATATCGGCCGAACGAAGAGGAATACATAATAATGGGCCTGGCCGCGTATGGTCGGCCGGTCCACAGGGAACGGCTCATCGAGGATTTCTTAGTCTCCGCAGACCATGACTGGAGTCTCCGCCGGAATGTGCACCGAGGCATCGGGAGTTGGCTGCCGGAAGCCACCGATGCGGATCTTGCGGCAAGCGTCCAGCACGTCACCGACTCGATCATGACCGCTTGCGCCAGGTACGCGGTTACGCAAAGCGGGACGGGCAACCTGGTGTTGTCGGGTGGTGTCGCCCTCAACTGCGTGGCCAACAGCCGGATTGCCGAGCTGCCGGAAGTCTCGAATATTCACATCTTCCCGAACCCAGGAGACGCGGGATCCAGCGTCGGGGCGGCAGCATCGGTTCTGAGTTCCCCCCTCGAATGGCCTGACGGTCCGTACCTCGGCAAGGGCATCGATGGCGAGTACCCCGTTGATGACCTGCTTGGTGAACTGCTGGATGGCGGTATCGCGGGAGTAGCGTCAGGCCGGGCTGAATTCGGTCCGCGGGCACTGGGGAATCGGTCAATCCTGGCCGATCCGCGGTGCGCGGACATGAAAGACCGCGTAAACAAGTACAAAGGTCGGGAGCCCTTCCGCCCGTTCGCCCCAGTAGTCCGGCAAGAAGATTTGGCCAACTACTTTTGCTTGCCGGTGCAGAGTTCTCCGTACATGCAGTTCACCGCGATGGCGAAGGAGCCTGACGTGATTCCGGCAGTTTGTCATGTAGATGGAACCAGTCGGGTACAGACCGTCTCGGCTGTGCAGCATCCTGCACTCTACGAGCTGCTGACACGGTGGGAGCAGCAGACCGGCTGCGGCGTACTCCTCAATACCAGCATGAATGGCCGAGGGGAACCTCTCGTGAACTCGGCGGGGGATGCCGACCGGTTTGCCGCGCGCTCAGGGCTGCCGGTATACAAAAATGATTGATGCTCCCTCATACTCCGGACCGGTCATCGTCTGCGACGTGGGCGGAGTGCTCGTCGACCTGACAGTCAATCCGCTCCGGCCGCTCTGGGCGGAGCAGCTCGGACTGCCCGAGCGAGTGTTCCGCGAGCGGGTCTGGGCGTGCATCAGCGCGTCCAGCTACCTGCCGCTGAGCACGGCGGCAAGGGCCTGCGCAGAATCGTTCGGCCTATCCGAGGGCGACGCGCTGCGGATGCTCGCAGACTTTCACCTCAGCTGGCAGCTTGACTTGCAACTGCTGGGCAAGCTCATCGCCCTGCGAGGAAGAGCGAAGCTGGTAATCCTCTCGAACGCGGGGCCAGCAGCACGATTCGCGATCTGTACGCTGCTCGGCCTCGACCGGTTCTTCGACGCGATCTACATCTCGTGTGAGCTCGGGCTTGAGAAGCCAGACCCGGACATCTACCGCTCTGTGGAGAAAGACCTCGGCGCGAAGCCGGGCGGCTACATTCTGATGGACGACAAGATCAAGAACGTCGAAGGTGCGAGGGCGGCTGGCTGGCAAGCGATCCACTACCGCGACGGCGCCGATCCCGTGGACGAGCTGATGAGACTGATCGAGAGCAGCAGGTCACATGACATCCGCTGAGGCCGGGCACGCAGACGCCAATCTCGCGGAATCCGACGCCCGTATCGGTCCGGTCCGCATCCGGGCCTGCGGCCCGGATGCCTCCTTGAGCTATCTAGCGGACACGTTTTTCAGGTGCGAAACAGACCTGCACAATGTCACGGATCGCGAGTACGAGATTTTCGAGCTCGGTCACCTGCCCGATGCACTCGGATTCTCAGCATACGGGAGCACGGTCACGCGCCGGGGATACGGCATGGATGACTTGCAAGTATCGTTCAGTTCCGCCGGTGACGTCCTCTGTCATGTCCCGCCCGGCGAGCGATCGATACCATATACGCTATTTCGTTCCGGCCGGCGCGTGCATGTCTATTCGGGGCAGTCGCAAGCGAGCATCCTGACATCGGTTGCCCGGGAGATCTGGAGACGAGAGGTTGAGAACCTTGGCGGAGTGATCATTCACGCCGGCTGCGCAGCTCTCGCCGATGGCACCGGGGTCCTGATCGCGGGCCCGAAAGGCGCAGGCAAGACCAGTGCGCTGTTAAGCCTGGGTAGCTGCGGTGCGACGATCGTGGAGAACGACCGAACGGCGCTGTTCCTCAGGGACGGGCGCATCTACGGGACGTCGGTCCCGATCACGATTCGCATCGGCCGGGGCACGCTGAGAGGACTTGGCATTCTTGCCGGCCTGCCGGAGGCAGCCGCCGACCGGATATATAAGCGGAAGATCGGCTTTACCAGGCGGCAGCTTGCCGAGACGTTGAAAGCGCGGCTGAAGGGCTCAGCCGAGGTGCATTCCCTCGTGTTCCCCCGCCGCTGCGACGTAGGGCTCGCCCTTGAGCCGATCACTCGGGATAAGGTGCGTAAGCGCCTGCTGCGCTACCAGTACACACCCCAGGATCCCGGCCTCCCCGGCGATCTCCTGGGACTGCGTTCCCTTGATTCACGTGAGGTGCACGATAACGGCCAGAGAATTCTGGCCAGGCTAGCTGACATTCCCGCCTTCGGCGCCGTCCATGACGGTGCCTCAAAGAAATTCGGATATTGGCTTCACGAACACCTTGGCCCTGAGATGATCGGAGCACGTCCATGACCAAGCAGCAGTGGTCGCTGAACCTTCGCCGTCGCCTCGGAGCGCTGCGGCGGCGGCTCAGGCAGCGGCTGTACGCGTCGCGCGACCCGTTCCTTTACAAGTGACGCTGAGGGACGTGATGGCTCAGTCGGCCGCACGGACCGGCGTCCAGCGGCGGTCCTTAGGCATTGCTCGCTACCTCCTTGGCTGCGGCGCCTTGCTGGGAGCCCTGGAGCTGTCGCTGCGGGCGGTAGGGTTCTCCGATCCCCGCTTTCACGAGCCTGACCGGATGCTGGGAAAACGGCTGCGGGCCGGCTGCCGAGGTGTACAGAGCCGCGAGGGCTTCTCGCATGTTTCGGTCAATCGTCATGGATTCCGCGGGCCGGACCGGTCCGTTGCGAAGCCCGAGGACGCGCTCCGCATCGCGGTGATGGGTGACTCCTTCGTGGAAGCGCTGCACGTGGAGTACGAAGAGTCGCTGGCCGGGCGACTTGAGTCGGTCCTTGGCAAGGAGATTCCACAGCGCCGTGTCGAGGTCCTTAACTTCGGCGTGAGCGGCTACGGGACCGGCCAGGAGCTAATGCAATACCGCAGCAGCGTTGCCCGCTTCTCGCCGGACGTAGTACTCCTGGCGCTGTACACGGGAAACGACCTGGTGGAGAACCATCCGGGGCTCGCACGGGACAGGCGGCGCAGCTTCCTGCTGCCCGGCCCGGCAGGAGAGATTCATGTACCTGCTCCTGGCGGCTCCATGAGGCGCTCGAAGATTTTCCTCGAAGATCGCTTCCGCATCGCCCAGCTCCGGCGAGTGGTGAAGGCAGAGAGGCGCGCGGCTGGCGAGCGAGCCGCCATTGGCTTGCTGACGGGCCAGGCCGGGCTGGCGGAGCTCGATGCCGAGGGCATCCTGGGCCGGGAGGCCTACGCATATGACTTCTGGAATTACCCGCTCGGACCGCAGGCATGGGAGATCACCCAGTGGCTTCTGAATCGCTTCGCGGATGAGGTGCGAGGCTCCGGCGCGAGATTGCTCGTCGCGGCGGTCGGGACAGCTCTCCAGTGCCATCCCGACCCGGTGCTTACGGCCCATGTGATCAAGAGCCTCGGCTTGTCAGACCTGTTCGGTGCCGAGAATGCCGTCGAGGCTGCCTGCCGGGCGGCGGGGGTGCCGTTCATCGGGCTGGGGAAGACGATGCGAGCGCATGCGCACGATACAGGTCACTACCTGTACGGGTTCAGAAACTTCAAGCTGGGCTTCGGGCACTGGAACGCCGCCGGCCACGCGGTCGCCACCGACCACATCGCAGCCCGCCTGCTGGAGGTGCTGAAATGACTCTCCCCGCCTGCGATCACCTGCCGGACACGCGACGGATCGCCGTCACGGGCGCCACGAGCTTCATCTCGCGGCACGTCGTAGCCGAGTTGCTGAAAGACCGCCGGCTAGAGGTGTTCGCGCTATCAACGGCTCCTGCGGGCAAAGCGCTGGCGGCCCTCGCCCCGCCGGCCGGGGCTGGCCGGCTTCACGTAATAGGCGACGTGAGTTACGGGAATAGCAGTGACCTGCGAGCCTGCCTGCGGCACATCCGTCCCGACGTCATGATCCACAATGCCTGGAATGCCACGACGGCGGCCACGCGGAACGACCTGGCGCAGGCAGCCAACGTCGAGATCGCCCGGGTCCTGAGCTCGGCATCGTCGGCTGCGGGCTGCCAGCGAGCGATCTGTGCGGGCTCCCAGGCCGAGTACGGACTGAGCGCCAGCGTGCCGTTCGACGAGCGCCGGCCGGTCACGCCGATTTCCGAGTATGGCCTGGCGAAGGCAGAGTCGCACAGAGCGTGGGCACGCTACTTCAGCGGCACCTTGTGCTGGCTCCGGCTGTTCGCCGTGTACGGGCCTGGCGACGCGGCGACATCTTTCATACCGTCAGTCACCCGGTCGATCCTGACGAGCGACCATGTTGACCTGACCGCCGGCGGGCAGCTCGCCGATTACGTCTTCGTCACGGACGTGGCGACGGCGATGGTCGCGGCCACATCACCCGATGCCGCGGGCGCATTCGACGTCGGCTCGGGCCGGTCGGTCCCGGTGAGGTCAGTCGTGCGACATGTCTACCGGCGTGTATGTGACTACTCGCCCGGCGCGCGGAGCTGCGACCTCCGCTTCGGCAAGGTCCCGGTAGCGCCCCACACTCCCATGGTGATGCGGACGGACTCCACCCGGCTTCAGAGGGCCACAGGATGGCGTCCGCGCACCACGCTGGCACATGGTCTGTCGGACACCGTCAGCTGGGTGTGCAGATCGGCAGGCAGACTGGATGCCCGGCCATGACAGCGCAGGCGAGGCGGATCCGGCGGCGCGTCCTCCAGATGACCTTTAACGCCGGCGCTTCACACATCGGCGGATGCCTGTCAGTAATCGAAATCCTCGGAGCCATCTTCCGCCGGATCCGTGATTTTCCCGACGAGCAGTCACGGTTGATCTTGAGCAAGGGACATGCCGCGGCAGCACTGTACGCGACTATGGACGAGTTCGGGATTTCCCAGCTAGACCTCGGCTCGTTCTGCCGCCCAGGTTCTGAGCTTATTGGTCACGCATCCAGCCGGGTGAACGGGATCGGATACTCGACCGGCTCCCTGGGGCACGGCCTCGCGATCGGCACCGGCGTCGGAGCGGTGCTGCGTGATCGGGGAGCTGCCGGAAGAGCATACGTGGTCATGAGTGACGGCGAGTGCGCGGAGGGCTCAGTCTGGGAAGCGGCACGACTGGCCGCGCAGGAAGGCATCTGCGCACTTACGGCGGTGGTCGACGCCAACGGATGGCAAAGCTTCTCGCCGGTTCCCGGCGACCTGAGCGCCGACCGCCTGGCAGACAAGTGGCGCGCGTTCGGCTGGACCAGCTGCGTTGTGGACGGCCATTCGCCCAGCGCCCTGCAATCGGCGATCGACGGCGCATACGACCTGCTGACTCCGACAGCAATTGTCGCGCGAACCACCAAGGGCAGGGGCGTGTCGTTCATGGAAAACCGGCCAGAGTTCCACTACCGGCCTCCGACCTCAGCGGAACTCCAGGCGGCGCTGGCCGAGCTGGGTGATGACACGTGAGGCGGGCCTTCATTAATGCTCTCTGCGACCGCGCGCGGCGCTGCGGTGACGTCTGGCTGATCGTCGGTGACGTCGGCTACGGCGTCGTGGAGCCATTCACCGAACTGGCTCCAGATCATTACATCAATGCGGGTGTAGCCGAGCAGGCGATGGTCGGCGCTGCGGCCGGCATCGCCTCGATGGGGGACGTCGCCGTGACCTACTCGATAGCCAACTTCGGCAGCCTCCGGTGCCTGGAGCAGATCCGCAACGACGTGTGTCACGACCAGCGCCGCGTCCTGCTCGCAACTGTGGGCTCCGGCAAAGGCTACGCAGACGCCGGCTACTCGCATTTCGGCCTGGAGGACGTGGCAGTGATCCGTTCACTTCCGGAGATCACGATCCTCAGCCCGACCGACGATGAGCGCGCCTACGAGCTGACCTGCCATGCCCTGGCCGCCAACGGCCCCGTATACCTGCGGATGAGCAAAGAGGGCAGGCCGCCCGAGAGCCGGATCGCGATGACAGCGATAACACAAGATGCCGCCGGCCCGTTAGCGACGGGACGGTCCGCAAGCACCGTCATGGTGGCCAACGGGACGGCTGCCGACACCGCAGCAGACTCCTGGCTGGGCCTCAGGCGAACCGGCATTGACGTTGACCTGGTTGTCTTCCCGCAGATCTGGCCGCTCCCCATCGACGTCGTGCACGGCATGTACAGGACCGCAGACAAGATCATCGTGATTGAAGATCACGTGATCACGGGCGGGTTCGGCAGCGCGATCAGCGAAGTCCGGCCGGCCGGCGCCGCGGCCGACCTGGTGCGAGTCGGCCTCAGCCCTTGGGAATCGGACGAAGTCGGTGATGAGTACGCCGCCTTCGGCCGGCTGGACGGCGATCAGCTCACGGAGTTCGTGAAGAGCAGGGTCGCTCCGTGAGCTGCCCAACGATCGCCATCTGCGCGCTTGCCCGGGACGAAGAGGCGCGTATGGCCACCTTCATCCGTCAGCATCTGCCGCTGGCTGACGAGCTGCTCGTCGTGGACACCGGCTCAAGCGACCGGACGGCCGAGGTGGCAGCCGCCTATGGCGCAAGTGTTCTGCGAGGGCCGCGCGTCAAGGCATGGGACGTGGCAAGCAACGCGGCGGTGATCGGCGTCAGGGCCGACTGGATTCTCTGGCTCTGCGTGGACGAGTTCATCGCAACGCCGGACTTCGCGCGCGTCAAGGACCTGGTCCGGCTGGCGGATGACCGTACGGGCGCCTACGCGGTGCAGCGATTCACCTACTTCGGCAACGGGCATCTATTCCTCAGCCCCGCGACCCGGCTGTTCAGGAAGCTCGATGCAATCCGGTTTGAAGGCTCGGCCACCGAATCGGTGACAAACTCGGTCCGGCGCACCGGGCTGGCAGTCCGGCAGTCCGGCGTCGCCTTGCACCACATGGGTCACGTGGTGCGCAACAGCGTGCGCCTGAAGAAGGCGACAGCGTACGTAGACAATCTCGAGCGGCAGTGCGCTGGCCGACAGATGAAGCCGGGAGAGTCGGCCACCTACGCGTTGCTGCTGAGAGCCGCCGGCCGGGACACCGAAGCGCTGGCCGTCGCACGGCAGGCCGCGGCCGCAGCGCCACCTGACAAGCCCCGTATGCAGTTCGTCCTCGGCCAGATCGAGCGTTCCCAGGGATTGATCAACGATGCCCTGGAGGACTTCAGGCGTGCCGCTGAAATCAGTCACGCCGGCAATCACTGGCTGCTTCTGGCAATGACCGAAGCGGAAGCCGGCCATGCCGATCTCGCGGCGCGGAGCATCGAACAAGCCCGCCAGGCTGACCCTGGCCTGAACTGCATGGCAGATTGGCTGCAGGGAAGTATCGCCTGGCAGAAGGGGGACCGGCAGGCCGCCCGCGATCTGTTCGCCCTGGCCTTGCTGCAGAACCCGGCCCTTTCCCTGGACTGGTGGCCGGCGGCGGCCGCTGAGCACCACACCGCGGCAATCAGCGATACCCCCAACTTGGCGCGCGAGAAGAAAGCTCCCTGGTCCGGCGTGCTGACCAGCAAGAAGCTACGACAGCATAACCTTGCGCTGGCGGACTTCTTGCAGACAGCGATCAACCTGATACCTCGGAGCGAGCGCGGGGCAATTCCAGCAGGAGAATAACGGTAACTTTCAATGACAGGAGGCAGGAATGCTGGACGAGAAGCAGCTGTCGTCGTTCCAGGAGAACGGCTACCTGATCGTGGATGACGCCTTCGATTCCGGGCTCCTGGAACGCCTGCGATCGGAAACGCAGCAGATCGTGCGGGCTTTCATGCACCGCGCCGGCGTCTCAGAGAGAACGGAACCGCTGCACGACGGGGTCCAGGCTCTTGAGAACGTCGACCACAAATGGGTCGCTTATCTATTCGATACGCTGGCGGGCTCTCCCGCCCTGCGCGCCTTTCATGATCAGAGGCACATGGCGCAGATTGCGGCGACACTTCTCGGACGCTCTCAGGATTCTCCGCTGTACGTGGACAGCAGCAGGGTGCGGGTCATCCTGCCAGAGGATGAGACCCGGACCTACCGCTGGCACCAGGAGGTCTTCTACACCCTGCCCCAGAGCCCGTTTGTCCAGGTGTGGGCGCCGCTCATCGAGCAGTCAACTGTAGCGACCGGAACCATCGAGGTGTGCCCGGGAAGCCATGTCGAGGGCGTCGCGAAGTCATCCTGGAACGAGGAGCCCGGCCGCGCGGTGCAGATCACGGTCGACGATGCCATCGTCGGCAAGTACACCGGGATTCCCCTGGAACTGCAGCCTGGTCAGGCGGTGCTCCTGCACGCGGACCTCGTCCACCGCAGCGGGTCCAACACGTCCGGGCGGGTAAGATATTCGCTGGTCGGCAAGTACCACGACGCAGCGGACCCGGCGTTCTGCCCGCCAGTGCCGCAGCTGAAGTACGCAGGCCTGACGCCGAAGCAGTATCACGACCAGTGGACTCAGAAGTGGCCGGCCGTGACCTCAGTCCAGTGACAGGTGCAGCTGGAAGTTCCATTCGGTCCAGCGTGCTCTCAGCAGCTCGCGGCTCCGCTGCGCGTAAGGACTCGGCATCGATCGGAGCCGTGCGTCGAGCGCGGGCAGCACTTCATCTGCGGCGAGGCCGCCGTAGGCGGCGCAGAACCGGGCGAGCCGGCGGCCGCGGAACTTGTAACCGAGTCCGAGGGTCTGGCAGTCAGCATCGGTGTACAGCGGCACGAAAGACCAGGCAGCGTTGACGACATCCCAGATGGGAGGCGCATATGAGATCTGATCCCAGTCGATCACGCCACGCAGCCTGCCCTGGTCGAAGATCGTGTTGTACGGAGCGAAATCGTTGTGACAGACGACGGCTGCCGCCGGACTGCCGAACTCGGCCACTGGTATGTCCAGCCGGACCGGAAGTCCCCGGACGGTCTCGTGATACGCGCGGAGCACCTCGGCGGCACTCGCGAGCAGGTCATCGGTCACTGCCACGGACCTGCCGTCGACCCCGGGAATATACGACAGCACATCCCGGCCATCGGCATCGGTGCCGAGATACCGGGGCGAGTAGCCAAAGCCCTCGGCCTCCAGGAAGTCAAGGAGGAGCCGGACGGCGGCTGACGACGCGGAGGGCGGGCGGCGGACGGTGTTCCCGACCAGAAAGATCTGCCGGCCGGTGCCTGCGCCCGGAAGCCGCCGGCCTGCGTCGTCGGTCACATCTGGTCCCTTCTGGCCGGCGGGCCGGGACCAGGGCGCCCGGCGGTGCCAGCGCTATGGTCTCGTCCCGTCGTCCGCGAAGCAAGCGGCACAGATGAGCGGCCGGCACGGCGATCCGGAGTGGATCTGGTTCGCGGGCGGAATCCGGCCGTGGCAGGCAGCGAATGTTCACTTCTGGTCCGAGGCAGTGCTGCGTTGCGCAAGTGTATTCGAAGGTATCAAGGGCTACTGGAGAACGTCAGAGAACCGGCATTTTCTGCTGAACTTGCCAGCGCACCTGACTCGCCTCGAGCAGTCCTGCCGGCTGATGCGCATTCCGAATGAATTCGACCGCGCCCAGCTGGAGAACGCGATATCGGATCTTATCTCCGCGCTGGCCTACCGGACCGATATCTATATCAGGCCGACGGTCTATCTCGCAGATGCCGGTGAGCCGGCTGAGCTTTGCGTTGCCGCATTCAGCATCCGCGAGGAGCCAGCCGAGAGTCTTCACTGCGGATTCTCCAGCCTGCGGAAGGCTGACAGCACGAGCCACCCGAGCCTGGCCAAGGCCGCGGCGAGCTACTCGACGATGCGGCTGGCGCGGCTCGAAGCCGCTGATCTCGGCTGGGATGATGCGATCCTGCTCAACAGCAACGGATACGTGGCTGAGGCGACCGGCGCCAACGTATTCGTCGTCCGAGGCGGCAGTGTCTGCACGCCCGATCTGGACAGCGCGATCCTGGAGGGAACCCTCAGGGAGACAGTATTCCGGCTGTGTGCCGCGCTGGACATCCCCGTCCAGACGGTTCCGAAGATGACGACGTCAGACGTGCTCGCTGCCGACGAGATCTTCCTGACCGGCACTTTGCAAGAGGTCGCCCGGGTCGGGACTCTGGCGGGCGGCGTGCCCCGGCAGCACTGGCCGTTTCCGGTAATCAGCGCGCTGCGATCGGGCCTGTCCGAGGCATGTCGCGGAACTGCCGCCATCCCGGGCGTCGACCTGACTCCCGGCCCTGTGATCGCATGACCATCACCCAGGGAAGGCAGATGTGCGAGTCGTAACGTTTGACTTCTGGGACACGCTCGTATCGGATCACCACAGCACCACCCGGAGGCTTTACGAGCACTGTCTTGCCGATTACGTCGAGGAGCCGGAGGAAGCTTTCAGCCGCGCGTTCCAACTCTGGTACTCGACGATCAAGAGCGGCGCGGCCTGCGGGCCGCGGTCGTTCGCCTCATTCGCGCTTTCCCCCGGATCCGGCCCTGGCCAGGTCAGAGCGAGCGTGCTCGGCCAGTTCCTGGACCACTACGCTCAGTGCGTTGCCTCCGGCGCGGACATCGACGTGAATCCGGGGGTCCGGACAGCGCTGTCCGCTGTGTGCGCCCGGCCTGAGGCACGCGCTGCTGTGGTGACGAATGCCTCCTACGTCGAGGGACGGTCGGTCAGGTCCATGATCACGCGAGCGGGTCTCGCGGGCCAGATTGCCGCCGATGCTGTCTTCAGCTCTGACGAACTGCCCTGGAGCAAGCCGGACACGCGCGTCTTTTGCCATGTGGCCGCTGCTCTTGGCGTGGAGCCCCGCCACTGCCTCCATGTCGGTGATGCGCCGATCATGGACGTCCTGGGCGCTGCTCGTGCCGGCTACAACAGCCTGCTCTTCGATGTGCGCCGGGGGATCTGGAGCCTCCTTCCGGACATCGTGCGTCATGTGGCCGGCACTTAGAACTCGAAGAAGCGCCAGGGGCGCGGCCCTGCTTTCAGGAGACTCGCGACGTACTCGCAGTCCTTCGGCGTATCAACGGGCCGCCAGAATCCATCGTGCCTGAACAGTGCCAGCTGGCCGTTCGCGGCCAGCGACGACAAGACATCGCCCTCCAGCGACGCCGACTCGCTGACCGCGTCGATAGCCTTAAACAGATCCTGGTCGGCCGCAATAAACCCGGCATTGATAAGGGCCCCATCCGTAATGGGCTTCTCCACGAACCGGGTGACCAGGCCGGCTTCGCCGTCTACAATGCCGAACGCGGACGACGCATTCACTGCCGAAATTGTTGCCAGCCGGCGTTCAGCCCGATGTGCTGCCAGCAGCGCATGCAGGTCTATGTCACTTAGTCCATCGCAATAGGTAATGATAAAGGGAGACGAATCGATCAGGTGTCGGATACCCGAGATCCGGCCCGCTGTACCGATGTCAGGCCCGGTGTCCACGATCGTGACATGCCAGTCTAATGGTATCCGGCTTGCCCCGGCGGCATAATACGGGCGAGCGCCGTCCAGCGAGATTGTCGCCTCGGTGGCATATCGAAGACGCAGCGATGCAAAGTAGTCCTTCAATTCGAAACTCCGGTGGCCGGCACAGCAGATGAAGTCCCGGAAGCCGTATGAGTAGAAATGCCCGATGACATGGAGGATCAAGGCATGATTTCCGAGGTCGACCAGTGGCTTCGGGTGATGCGGGTCTGCCATCCGTGATCCGCGCCCCCCGGCGAGGATGACAACTGGGATATGCCTCGGGTCGATGCCTGCTTGCATGGGCGGTCCTTAACGCTTGGGTATGACGCCGGACGCGACGGCCGGGGCTGCGGACCGGGGGTCCATATATCATCATATGTCGTATCTGATACAATCTGTCACGTGATCCACGTGGCTGGTTTAGTCAAGGAGTTCCGTCGGCCTCAGCGGGTGGAGGGGTTTGCCGGGGGGCTGCGGACGTTGTTCACGCGGCAGTACCTGGTGACGCGGGCGGTGGATGACGTCAGCTTTGATATCCCCGACGGGGAGCTGGTGGGATATCTCGGCCCGAATGGCGCTGGGAAGTCAACGACCATCAAGATGCTGACGGGGATTCTGGTCCCGACCGCCGGAGTGGTGGAGGTTGGCGGGCTGGTGCCGTGGCGGGAACGAGAGCGCAACGCCCGCCAGATCGGGGTGGTGTTCGGTCAGCGCAGCCAGCTGTGGTGGGACCTGCCGCTACGGGAATCTTTGCGGCTGATCGGCGTGGTTTACGGACTGCCGAGGCCGGCCTATAACAGGGTGCTGGGGGAATTCTCGGAGCTGCTGGAGATGGCCGAGTTTCTGGACACGCCGGTGCGGCAGCTCTCGCTGGGGCAGCGCATGCGGGGCGATCTGGCCGCGGCCATGCTGTACGGGCCCCGGGTGCTGTACCTGGACGAGCCGACGGTCGGGCTGGATGTGGTGGCCAAGGAGCGCATCCGGCTGTTCATCGAGGACCTGAACCGTACGCAGGGCACGACAGTGATCCTGACGACACACGACATGGACGACGTCGAGCGGCTGTGCCGGCGCATCGTGCTGATCGATCAGGGGCGGGTGCTGTTCGACGGGCCGCTGGCCGACCTGAAGGCGGCCTACGCACCCTACCGGGAGGTCCGCTTCAAGCTGATCGAGCCGCCGGGCGAGGGCTGGGCTGCGCCGGCCGGGTCGGAGGTGGCCCGGGCGGGTCCCCGTGAGCTGGACGTGCGCTTCGACCCGGCGGTGATCTCAGCCGCCGAGGTAATCGCGGCAGTGATGGCTGGCGCCCAGGTGTCGGACCTGTCGATCGTCGAACCGGAACTGGAACCGGTCATCCGCCAGATCTATGCCCAGCGCTCGCAGGCCCGGCGGGAGGCGCTGTCGTCGTGAACGACGCGGCCCTGGCCCCGGCTAGTACCCGACGGCGACTGGCCAGCTACGCCGCGTACGTGCGCCTGCAGGCCGGGATGGGACGGGCCTACCGGGCTAACTACCTGCTCCAGCTGGCGGGCCTGCTGATCCAGGTATACCTGTTCCGGGTGGTGTGGGTCGCGGTCTACGGACACCGCCACGCCATGGCCGGGATCAGCCTGCCGGAGCAGATCGCGTACTCCAGCATCGTCACGGTCCAGGCGTGGCTGATCACCCCGTCCGCCCTCTACGACCTGTCACAGCGGGTCCGCGAGGGCACGGTCGGGATGGACCTGCTCCGCCCGATCGGGTTTCTCCAGCAGGTGGTGATCGGACAGGCCGGCTCGACCCTGGCCGCGCTGCCCTTCGCGGTCGTGGTCGTGCCGCTAGCGCTGCTGATCGGCCGCGCCCTCCCCCCAGTCTCGGCGCTCGCCGCCGTGCAGTACGTGCTGGCCCTGCTGACCGGCTGGGCCGTCACCGCGCTGCTCGGCGCTGTGGTAGGCATGCTGGCCTTCTGGACCCTGGAGATCACCGGCACCTTCGTGGTGTATCAGATGGTCTCCTCGTTCCTGGCCGGGAGCCTGGTCCCGCTGTGGTTCATGCCATCCTGGCTGCACGCAATCGCCGCCGTCCTGCCGTTCGAGGCATCCTCCTACGTGCCCCTCGCCCTGTATCTGGGCCAGAGCCACGGAACCGCCGCATGGCTGCTGCTGGCCGAGCAGGCCGGCTGGGCCATCGCGGCCTGGGCCCTGCTGAAGCTGGTGTGGTCCCGGGCCATCCGCCGCGTCATCATCCAGGGGGGGTAAGCGGTGCACACCCTTCGCGTCTACCGGGCCCTGGCCGGCGCCGCCTTGCGCACCGAAGCCCAGTACCGGGCGAACCTTGGCCTGTGGATACTCGGCGGCGTCGCCTACCAGGGCGTCGGCTTCGCCTTCATCTGGGTCGTCATCCGCCAGTTCGGGACCCTGGCCGGCTGGCCGCTGGGCGAGATCGCGTTCCTGTACGGCATGCGCCTAGCTGCCCACGCCATCTTCGCCGTGCCCTTCGGCGAGCTGTTCGGCATCGACTACATCATCCGCGAAGGCCGGTTCGACCGTTACCTCATCCGCCCGGTCAATCCGTTCATCCAGGTCATCACCGGACGCCTCCGCCTGCAGACCCTCGGCGACGTGGCCGGCGGCTTCACCCTGCTGGCCGTGGCCGCCCGGCTCGTCCCCGTCGCCTGGACACCAGCCTCCATCGCCTACCTGATCGCCGCCCTCCTCGGCGGGGCGCTCATCGAGGCCGGCCTGCAAACCATCATCTCCGCCCTCGCGTTCCGCATGCTCTCCGTCACCTCCCTGCGCATCTTCACCTACAACATCCTCACCGCCTTCGGCGGCTACCCCCTGTCCATCCTCCCCGCCGCCGCCCGCTTCGGACTCACCTTCATCATCCCCCACGCCTTCATCGCCTACTTCCCTGCCACCATCCTGCTCGGTCGCAGTCATCAGCTCGCCGTCCCCGCCGCCCTGGCCGCCGCCGCCCCAGCCACCGGCGCCGTCCTGTTCACCGCCGCCCTGTGGCTGTGGCACCGCCAGATCAACCGCTACACCAGCAGCGGCCACTAGGCAACCGGAGGGAACGCATGCCTCATGCGATGAACGACCAACTCGCCGAATTGCCCCAGCCGACTCAGAAACAAATCCCCAGGCGCCTGACCAGCGAAGACGCCGCTAAATGCCTGCATCCCAGCCTGGGATCCCGGAGACCCAGACGACCTGGAATGATGCAGAGAGGTGTTATGACCACCATTGCGGGCTCGCCTCGCGCAGCCGGGCACGCTGTCCGGGAAGCTATTAAGGCGACGTCCCCACGCCACAAGGGGCACGTCAGATGCCGTCACAGGCCGAAAGACAGCGACTGCAATACCAGCCCGGTTCGCCTCGGCCGAGCATTGCAGGGTGGCCGGAATCTCCCGGGAGAACTGCACCTATGCGACTAGCAGTAGACGCCGCGATGGCCACGCCGCGGGCGGGCGGCGTCGGCAACTACGCTATGCGGATCATCGCGGCGCTGGCTTCCCGCAACTACCTGGACGTCGTCGCGCTGGTGCCGGGGTTCGCGGCCGGCTACGTTGAGCTTCCCCCGCGCACGGACGGTTTCAGGGTCGAGATAGTCCCCGCCGATAAATCTCCCGGGGAGGGTTTCTATGACCGTCGCGCGCGCTGGGAGCAAGACATTCTCCCCCGCCATCTGGACGGCAGCGACCGGGAGGCCTTCTTCGGCCCTGCCTTCATGGCGCCTTGCGACTGGCCAGGCCCGAAGGTGGTCACCGTCCACGACCTGGCCTTCGAGCGGTCCGCGTCCTACAACACGCCCGAGAGCACGGCCTATCACGCCACCTGGGCACCCCGCTGTGCGCGGGAGGCGGCCGCCGTGCTCGCTGTCTCGCACTACACGCGCGCTGACATCGCCGACCTGTGGGGCATCTGCAAGGGCGTCCATGTCACGCACCTGGCGCCCTGTGTCGATGCGCCGGACAGCGGCGCCGAGGACTCCGCTCGCCGCGTCGCGGACGCCTTCTCGCTGACGCCGCCATTCGCATTGTTCGTCGGCGACAGGTTCCCGCGGAAGAACATCCGCCGGCTGATGGCAGCGATAACCCGGGAGGAATCGTTCGGGCCCGCGTTCCCTCTGGTGATGACCCTGCCCGCGTCCGAAGAGCTCACCGCCCTCGCCCAGCAGGAGAACGCCTCCGATCACATCCGCCCGATCGGGCGCTGTCCGTCCGACCTGCTCCCGCACCTTTACCGGACGGCGACGTTCCTGGTGTATCCATCGCTTTTCGAGGGTTTCGGGCTGCCTCCCCTGGAAGCGATGACCTGCGGAACCGCAGTAGCGGCCACCAGTGCCGGGGCGGTCCCTGAGGTGCTCCAGGACAACGCCGTCTATTTCGAGCCCCGCGACGTCGACAGCATCGCCACCGGGCTGGGCCTCCTGGCCCGCGATCCGTCGGTGCGCGAGAGCCTGGCCGAGCGGGGCAGCGCCCACGCCGCGCGATTCAGCTGGGAACGAACTGCCGAGCAGACCGTCCGGGCCATCCAGCAGAGCGTGGCTCTCTAGTGGCCCGCACGGAAGCACCGCCGGGCCTGGTGGTCAGCGACCTTGACGGCACGCTGGTGAGCCGCAGTGGCTGTGTCAGTGACAGGACCCGGATGGTCTTGCGCGCCGCAGCCGCGCAGGGAGCTCATGTCACCCTGGCCACCGGCCGCCCGATGCGCAGGATGGGCGCGGTCATCCGCGGCCTCAGCGTCCTCCTCGTGGCGTGCGCAAATGGGGCCCTGGTCTATGAGCCCGCGACAGGCCGGATCGTCGCGTGCCAGGAGATGAGCCGGCACGCGATCGACGCCATCGCGGCCGCGTTACGGCGCGCCTGGCCGGCCTGCGAGATCGCGGTGGAACGGCTGCAGCGCGCCGCGTCCGGAGAGTTCGAGCAGGTCCTCTACGCCCAGCACGATGCGACCAGCGGCTGGCCCGCCGGCGACCGCGCGCGCCCGGTGCCCGCCGGCATGCTGTCAGCCAGGGCCGCCCTGAAGATCATGGTGCGCAACCGAGGCACGCAATCCGCTGACATGGCCAGCCGCGCTGGACGGCTGCTCCAGGGTACCGCGGACGTCACCTATGCGAATCCGCGAAACGGACTCATCGAGATCTCGCACCTTGGTGCGAGCAAGGGATGGGCAGCGAAGACGATGGCCGAGACCCTCGACGTCGACGTCGGCGCCGCCGTGGCCTTCGGTGACATGCCGAATGACCTGCCGATGCTGCGCTGCTGCGGCCACTCGGTGGCGGTCGCCAACGCGCACGAATCGGTCCGCATGGCTGCCGAGATCACCTCGAGCTGCGACAGCGACGGCGTTGCGCAGGTCCTGGAGAGGTGGTTCGCGTCAGCAGCCGATGACTCCTATTCCGAAGGGAGACTGTCATGAAACTTCCGGATCGGCTGCTCCTCGAGGTCGGTCGTGTCGTCCGACCCAGCCAGCAGCGCACACTCCAGCTCATTGAGACCATGAGCCCAGACGACACTGCGGCCTTCCTGGATCTGGTGAAGTTCCACAAAGTCGCGCCGCAGGTGCACCTTAACCTCTCCCGCAGTGCCGGAGATCAGCCGACGGGCGCATACCTTCTGCAGAAGCTCACCAGCGAGGCGCAGCATTCCGAACGCTTTCTCGCCAGGCATCGCGAGAAGCTGGAAGAACTGGCGGCCCGCTCGGGTATCAGCTTCACCGCCATCAAGGGAACGGCCACCGCCGGGCTCTACGGCGCAGAGACCGGCTGCCGGCAAATCGCGGACGCCGACATCGTGATCAGCTGGCAGAACGCCTGGCGCATGTTCGAGTACCTGGCCCTCAGCGAACACAAATTCCTGAAGATCCGGTTCGGCAGCTCCCACGCACACCGCTCCGACGACACGTACCCCCCCTACTACGGCGTCTGCCCGGCCATGAGGCAGCTCCCCGAGGGCAAGTTCTTTCTCGATGTCCACTTCGGCGCTTTTCCCGCATGCGGACACGGACTCATATCCCTCGAGGAGGGCGACACGGTCGCGGACCCCAGCGGAGTCCGACGGCCGACCGCTCAGAAGTCCCTGATCATCATCCTGGCGCACGCGATCCGGCAGGGTTTCTGCCGCCTCCGCGACATCAATGACCTCTACCTGCTGGCCCGCTCAATGGAGGGTGAACAGGCGGATGGCCTCCTGGCTGAGGCGCGGCGCACCCACCTGTTCCCGCTGCTGAGATCCATGCTGCGAATCACCTGCACCGTTTACGGGACCGACCTCGCCGTGGCCAACGCCGCCGGCGTGCAGGGCCGAATGCGATGGGCCGACCGAGAGCTGCTGCTCGGGCGTCGGCAACATGCGATGGGCTATATCGAAGACGTGCGCATGCTGTGGTCGCGAAGCTGGCAGTTAAGGTATCTGACCGCCCTGCATGGCGAGTTGTCCGGCCCAGCAGGGGGCATCCTGCGGGCCGCTGTCGATGCTCCCCTGCTCTTCAGGACCGGTCGGCCGTACCAGCTGTGGCACGGCGCGCGGAACCTCGACACCGACGAGCGGTTCGTCGTCCGGCCAGTATCCACCCTGGACCGCCCGGTCGACGAGATCTCCATCCGAGAGCGCCTGGAGACTGCAGGATGGCTTGTGAAGCGGAACGCCCGCTTCGACCTCTGGCAGATCCGCGCCCCGGCCGGCCCTGAATTCATTGTCGCCGGGCGCCTGGTATGTGCCCAGACCGACTACAGCGGAGCGGAACTCGACCAGCGAGCGATTGCCGGACCGCTCCGCGACCTCGCCGGGGTAGCGCAAGTCGAGTGTCGCCTGCTGACCTAACGCGGGACATCCGCTTCCGCCGCGCCACCAGGAACGCCATGCTGACCCGCAGAGAACGCCTCCGCGATCAGGAGTTCGGCGGCGCCCCCAAGACGCGGATATCACCAGGCCGTTCCAGGCAGTGCGTTCATTGAGCTCGGGTGTGCGGCTGCCGGGATCGGCCCGGTCGGCGATTGCTGGCTCCCCGGAAAGGCTGTGGTTAGCTGATAGCAGGAATGTCCGGTGTCATCGCTCATGCTTCCGATTTTGATTATCGGCTCCTAACGATCATTAATGGCTAGTGTCCCGCTCGGAAACTCGGCCTCGTGTCGTGAGCTGGGGTTATGCTGCAAGATTCAGGGCGTGGCCGGGATGATCTCGGGGTGCTGTTGTCGCTCGTCTACCGGTTGCTGAGGCGTCTGTTCAGCCTGCTGGCAGCGCTGGTCCGGTCTGATCTGTCCAAGGACCCCGAGTTGCTGGTACTGCGCCATGAGAACCACGTGCTGCGCCGTCAGCTGGCAGGTCGGCTGCGGTGGGAAGTGGCTGACCGGCTGTGGCTTGCACGCTGTCGCGGCTGGTGAGCCGCCGACGGCGCCCGGCCTCACTGTCGGCTCGCGCTGTTCAGTTGATTCGCTGAGAGATCGTGAAGCTGTCTTTCTGTTATCCGTGTGCATGGTGAGACCAGCGGGATTCGATCTAACTTCGGGGGAGGGGACATGGATCATGGTTCGGTGTTCCGGCGGTGCGGCTGCCGGGACCAGGCGACCGGCAGGCTCCTCGGCGCGCGCTGCCCGGAACTACGGTCGCGGCGCCATGGCAGGTGGTACTTCAGCGTGGAGCTGCCATCGCCGGCGGGGGACAGGCGGCGGGTGCGCCGCGGCGGGTTCGCGAGCAGGCAGGCGGCGGTCGCGGCGCTGGAGGCGCTCTCGGGCCCCGCCCTGGGGCCAGAGTCTGGGTTGCAGACGGGGGAGTGGCTGGAGCGGTGGCTGACGTCTCGGGTGTCGCTGCGCGCCTCGACCAGCCGCGGGTATGCCGCGCACGTGCGGGGCTATCTGGTCCCGTACCTGGGCGGCATCCCGCTGGCGGAACTGTCACCCGCTGATGTCCAGGAGATGTTTACCGCGATCATCCGCGGCGACGCGGCGCTGGGCCGACCGGTGAGCGCGGCGACGCTGCGCCGGATCCATGCCACCTTGCGTGCCGCGCTGAACGCTGCGGTCCGTGCGGGGCTGATC
>Ga0102924_1001592_pt1 | contig 25940 bp, 23 predicted proteins | sample PaiPotPPM11metaG_FD_80116 | JGI IMG/M metagenome (GOLD analysis project Ga0102924, IMG submission 80116) | Iron sulfur acid spring bacterial and archeal communities from Banff, Canada, to study Microbial Dark Matter (Phase II) - Paint Pots PPM... ... | reverse complement strand
ATCCTGATCGGCCACTCGCACTTCGACCATCTCTGGGGCGCGGAGCGCATCGCCCAGAACACCGGCGCCCGGGTGGTCGGCTCCTACGAGACGGTTCGGGTGCTGCGGGACGCCGGCGTCCCGGCCCGCCAGCTGCTCCCGGTCGCGGGCGGCGAGCGGGTCCAGCTGTCACCGCACGTCGTCGCGGCCGTCTACCCGAGCCAGCACTCGTGCGTGTGGGCGCACACCAAGTTCCCGGGCGCCGACGCCGTCTGCCTCGGCGACCTCGGCCTCTCCTACCAGGAGCGCCAGGCCCGCTTCGGCGAGCTCGGGGCGTGGCTGACCTCGCTCGGCCCCGAGGTGCTCGACCACCTCCGGGCCAGCGACCAGCACGCGCTGGGCGACGGCGGCCCGCTCGTGTACGTGCTCGAGTCGCCCGCGGGGCGCCTGCTCTATCAGGACACGTCCGGCTGCTGGACACCGGTCCTGCGCGAGCTGCGCCCCGACGTCGCGATCCTGGCCGCCGCCGGCCGCGGCAACGTCGACGGCGAGCCGATCCAAGGCTCGCTCGCGCAGTTCGTCGCCCGGGAGGCGACGCTGCTGCGGCCCCGCCGGGTGGTGCTGGCCCACCAAGACGACTGGCTGCCCGGGTTCACCAGCGGTGATCTCGACGTGGCGCCGGTGCGCGCCGAGCTGGCGCGCGCGCTGCCCGGCACCGAGCTGCTCGACCTCGGCTACTGCAGCGCCGACCCGGTGCTGGCCGACCCCGGCCGCTGAGACGCCTCCCGTCGAACTCGGGGGTCGACGCATACCATTTCGCGCGGTTCGCGTCCGCGGACGCAGCCCGGTTTGGAGCGGTGGCAGAGTCTGGTTGATCGCAGCTGCCTTGAAAGCAGCCGGCCGATGAGGCCCGGGGGTTCGAATCCCTCCCGCTCCGCAGCGCCCTCACGACGGGCGGGTCAGGCGCCGGCCTTCACGGCGTCGAAGCCGCAGTAGGGCTGCAGCACGGCCGGCACCTCGAAGCTGCCGTCGGGTCGCTGGCCGTGCTCGAAGAGGAAGACGAGGGTCCGGCCGACCGCGCAGGCGGTGCCGTTCAGCGTGTGCACGAACGTCGCCCCGTCCGGCTTGACGACCCGGGTCTGGAGCCGGCGGGCCGAGTAGTCGCGGTAGTTCGACGCCGAGGTCAGCTCGCGGTAGCGGCCCTCGGACGGCAGCCAGGCCTCCACGTCGTACTTCTTGGCCGCCGCCGCGCCGAGGTCCCCGGCCGCGATGTTCACCACCCGGTACGGGAGGCCGAGCCCGCCGACGATCGACTCCTGCAGGGCCACGATGCGCTCGAGCTCGGCGTCCGAGTCGTCCGGGTCGGCGAACACGAACAGCTCGACCTTGTCGAACTGGTGGACGCGGAAGATCCCGCGGGTGTCCTTGCCGTAGGTGCCGGCCTCGCGCCGGAAGCAGGTCGACCACCCGAGGTAGCGGTCGGGGAGGTCGTCGGGCTGCAGGCGCTCGCCGCGGTGCAGCGTCGAGAGCGGCACCTCGCTCGTCCCGACCAGGTAGAGCTCGCCGCCGTCGACCTCGTACACCTGGGCCCGGTCGGTGGGGAAGAACCCCGCCTCCTCCAGGACCGGCTCCCGCACCAGCACCGGCGGCACGACCGGCGTGAAGCCCTCGGCGCGCAGCGTCGCCACCGTCCACGAGACGAGCGCCAGCTCGAGTAGCACCGCCTCCCGCTGCAGCGACGCGAACCGGGATCCGCTCGCCTCGACCGCGTGGCGGGTCTCGACGAAGCCCATCGCCTCCGCGTAGGCGGCGTGGTCGAGCGCGGGCGCCGGGCCGGGCGTCCCGACGGTGCGGACGACCTCGGCGTCGTCCTCGCCGCCGTCGGGCACCGTCGGGTCGGCCGGGTTCGGCACCTGGAGCGCCAGCGCGCGCAGGTTGTGCTCGAGCGCGGTGAGGTCGGCGTCGGCCCGGGTCAGCTCCTCCTTCAGCTCGGTCGCCTCGCGCTTGGCCGGGGCGTCGTCGCCGCCGCGGCCGATCTGCTTCGACACCACCTTCTGGCGGGCGCGCAGCTCCTCGACCTGCCGTCGCTGTGCGCGCGCCTCGGCGTCGAGCTGGAGGACCTCGGCGAGCAGGCCGGGCGGGACCCGCTTGCGCTCGATTGCGGCGCGGTACTCGGGGTCGTCGCGCAGCCGGCGGAGGTCGATCACGCGGTCACGGGCGGCGGACCTGGGCCCGCAGCGCGTCCACCCACTCGCTCGCCGTCCGCCACGCCTCGCTCACCGCCTGCCGGCGGGCCGGCCCCTCCTCGCCCGCCACCGGGTACGAGCCGAGGAACTTCACCTCGGCCTGCCGGGCGGCCAGGTTCCGGAGGCAGTCGGCGACCAGCTCGTCGTCCAGGTGACCCTCGAAGTCGATGAAGAAGCAGTACTGCCCGAGGCCGCGCTTGGTCGGCCGGGACTCGAGCTTGGTGAGGTTGATCGCCCGCGCCGCGAACTCCTGCAGGATGGCGAGCAGCGACCCCGGCCGGTCCTCGCGCTGGAAGCACACGATCGACGTCTTGTCGTGCCCGGTCGGGGCCGGGACGCCGGTGCCGACGAGCACGAAGCGGGTCTCGTTCTCGGGGTGGTCCTCGATCTCCGACGCCAGCACCTCGAGCCCGTAGAGGCGGGCCGCGTGCGCGGTGCCGATCGACGCCAGGTCGGACCGGGAGGACTCGGCGACCCGGCGGGCCGCCTCCGCGGTCGAGTTGGCGGCCTCGAGGTCGGCGTTGGCCAGCTTGCGGGCGAGCCAGGTCCGGCACTGGCCGAACGGGCTCGGGTGCGAAACCACCGTCGTGACGTCGGCCAGCCGGGTGCCCGGCTTCGCGCACAGGTGCAGCGAGATCGGCAGGTCGATCTCGCGCTGGACGAGCAGGTCGGTGTCGAAGGCCAGCGTGTCGAGGGTGACCGTCACGGTCCCGTCGATCGAGTTCTCGAGCGGGACAAGACCGACGTCGACGTCGCCGCGCTCGACCGCGGTCAGGACCTCGGGAACGGTGCGCAGCGGGACCGTGGTGCCCTCGGCCAGGTCGCGCTGGCCGAGCAGCGCCTCTTCGGCGAAGGTGCCGGGCGGTCCCAGGTAGCCGACGCGCGCCACAGCCCGAGGGTAGTGGCGGCGCGCATGACAGCCGTGCGCATTGGCGCGCGTAACGTTCGGCGCGTGCGGTTCTGGACGCTCGAGGAGGCCACCGCCGCGCTCCCCGAGGTCCGGGCGCTCGTGGAGCGCATGCGGGAGCTGGCGACGGCCGCGGCGGCGCGGGCGCGCCAGACGCGCGGCAACGGGTCGCCGTCCGGGAACGGGCGGACGCCGGCCGCCGGAGCGGCCGACGCCGACCTGCGCGCCGTCGTCGCCGATCTGACCGAACGTGGCATCGTCGTGCGCGACCCCGCGCGCGGGCTGATCGACTTCCCCGCCCAGTCACCGACCGGGCGCGAGTACCTGCTCTGCTGGCTCGACGGCGAGGACGCCATCGAGTGGTGGCACTGGCCCGAGGCCGGCTTCGCGGGCCGCACGCCGCTGTCGCAGCCTCCGGAGTGACCTACGCCGAGCTCGGCGTCCCGTCCCGCGGCGCGGTCGGCGCAGGCGGGACAGTCGCTTTCGCCGCCGGCGCGGCGGCCGTCGTCGCGGCGGGGGCCGGTGTGGGTGAGGTGCCGTTCGCCTTCTGGGCCGCGAGGGCGGCGCCGACGATGCCGGCCTCGTTCAGCAGCTTGGCCGGCACCACCTCGGCGTTCGTCGTGAGCCGGTGGACGAAGCGGTCCGACTTCTTGCTCACGCCGCCGCCCAGGATGAACAGGTCGGGCGAGAGCAGCCGCTCCAGCTCGAGCAGGTAGGCGTCGAGCCGGCGCGCCCACTTGCCCCACGACAGCCCGAGCCGCTGCCGCACGCTGTCGGAGGCCCGCGCCTCGGCCTCCCGCTTCCCCAGCTTCAGGTGGCCGAGCTCGGTGTTCGGGACCAGCACCCCGTCGACGAACAGGGCGCTCCCGATCCCGGTGCCGAGCGTGATCATCATCACGACGCCGGTCTGACCTTTGCCGGCCCCGAACTCCATCTCGGCGACGCCGGCGGCGTCGGCGTCGTTCACGACCGTGACGTCACAGTGCGAGGAGCGCGCGAACGTCGCCGCCACGTCGGTCCCGATCCACGACCGGTCGATGTTGGCCGCGGTGCGGGCCACCCCCGCCTTCACCACCGCGGGGAACGTCGCGCCGACCCGACCCGTCCAGTCGAAGTGGGTGGTGAGCTCGGCGAAGACCCGGGCCATGCTGTTGGGGACTGCCGGGTGCGGGGTGAGGATCCGGTGGCGGGGCGCGATCAGGTCGCCGGTGTTCGTGTCGACCGGTGCCGCCTTCATGCCCGTCCCGCCGATGTCGATCCCGAGGAGCGTCGGCATGGTCCCTCCGTGGCTCGGGCCCGGTTCCCCGGCCGGGCTGCCCCCAGTCTCGCCCACCACCGTCACGTTCGTGACGGTGGGGAGACTGGACGTCCAGCAACCGTCGGGGCGCCGAACAAACCGTGCTCGGCCTTGCCCGCGGGCGCGCCGCGCTCCAAGGATGGGGCTGTCGCGGAGGAGGAGCCACATGCAGCTCGGGATGATCGGACTGGGCCGAATGGGCGCCAACCTGGTGCGCCGGCTGATGCGCGACGGCCACGAGTGCGTCGTCTACGACGTCAGCGCGGAGCCCGTGAAGACGCTCGAGGGTGAGGGCGCGATCGGCGCCACCCAGCTGGCCGACTTCGTCGCCAAGCTGACCCCGCCCCGGGCGATCTGGATCATGGTCCCGGCCGGCGTCGTCGACAGTACCCTCGAGCAGCTCGTCCCGTCGCTCGAGGCCGGTGACATCGTCATCGACGGCGGCAACTCGTACTACCGGGACGACATCGCCCGCGCCCACCGGCTCGCGGAGCGCAAGCTCCACTACGTCGACGTGGGGACGAGCGGCGGCGTGTTCGGCCTCGACCGGGGGTTCTGCCTCATGATCGGCGGCGAGGACGAGGTCGTCGCGCACCTCGACCCGATCTTCGCCACCATCGCGCCCGGCGTCGACGCCGCGCCGCGCACGCCGGGACGCACCGGCACCCCGAGCCCGGCCGAGAACGGCTACCTGCACTGCGGGCCGAACGGCGCCGGTCACTTCGTGAAGATGGTGCACAACGGCATCGAGTACGGGCTCATGGCCGCGTACGCCGAGGGGCTGAACATCCTGCGCCACGCCGACGTCGGCGCCCAGCAGCAGGCGGTCGACGCCGAGACCGCGCCGCTGCGCGACGCCGAGTACTACCAGTACTCGCTGGACATCCCCGAGGTGGCGGAGGTGTGGCGGCGGGGCAGCGTCATCGCGTCGTGGCTGCTCGACCTCACCGCCGACGCGCTGCACCAGGTCCCCGACCTCGCCGACTTCGAGGGGCGGGTGTCCGACTCCGGCGAGGGCCGCTGGACGGTGCTCGCGGCCGTCGACGAGGGGGTGCCCGCCACCGTGCTGAGCGCGGCCCTCTACAACCGCTTCGCGTCCCGGGGCCAGGCCGACTTCGCCGACCGCCTGCTGTCGGCGATGCGCAAGGAGTTCGGCGGCCACGCCGAGAAGCCGGGGGGCGCCCAGTGACACCGCTGCCGCCCGCCGACACGCTGGTGTTCTTCGGCGCCACCGGCGACCTCGCCCACAAGATGATCTTCCCGGCCCTCTACCGGATGGCCAAGCGCGACGCGCTCGGCTTCCCCGTCATCGGCGTCGCCTCGTCGCCGTGGTCCCTCGAGCAGCTCGAGGCCCGGGCCCGGGACGGGATCGAGCAGTTCGGCGGCGGCGTCGACGACGAGGACGCCTTCGGCCGGCTGACGGCGGTCCTCAAGTACGTCGACGGCGACTACAAGGACGCCGCCACCTTCAAGGCCATCAAGAAGGCGCTCGGTGACGCGAAGCGCCCGGCCAGCTACCTCGCCATCCCGCCGACGCTGTTCGACACCGTCGTCGAGGGGCTGGGGTCGGCCAGCATCGCCAAGGACGGCCGGGTGATCGTCGAGAAGCCGTTCGGGCGCGACCTCGCGTCCGCCAAGCAGCTCGACGAGATCCTGCACTCGGTGTTCCCGGAGTCGTCCGTCTTCCGCATCGACCACTACCTCGGGAAGGAGGCGATCCAGAACATCCTCTACTTCCGGTTCTCCAACGCCTTCCTCGAGCCGATCTGGAACCGCAACTACGTCCGGCAGGTCCAGATCACGATGGCGGAGGACTTCGGGGTCCAGGGCCGGGGCCGCTTCTACGAGGAGGTCGGGACGCTGCGCGACGTGGTCCAGAACCATCTCCTCCAGACCTGCTCCCTCCTCGCCATGGAGCCGCCAGTCGGCCCCGACGTCGAGGAGCTGCGAGACGCCAAGGAGAAGGTGTTCTTCGCCATGGAGACCCTGGAGCGCAAGGACCTGGTCCGGGGCCAGTTCGACGGGTACCGCGACGAGGACGGCGTGGACCCGAACTCCGACGTCGAGACGTACGCGGCGGCGCGGTTCCAGATCGATTCGTGGCGCTGGGCCGGCGTCCCGTTCTTCGTCCGGGCCGGCAAGGAGCTGCCGGTCACGTGCACCGAGGTGCGGGTGGAGCTGCACCGGCCGCCGCAGCGGGTCTTCGCCCAGTACGAGGACATGCCTCGCGACACGAACTACCTCCGGTTCCGCCTCAACCCGCAGGTCCAGATCGGGCTCGGCGCCCGGGCCAAGATCGCCGGCGAGTCCTTCTGCGGGCACACGGTCGAGCTCACCCTCACCGACAACCAGCCCGACGAGATGACGGCGTACGAGCGGCTGCTCGGCGACGCCATGGCCGGCGAGAACCTGCTGTTCGCGCGGGAGGACGGCGTCGAGGCGGCGTGGCGGGTGGTGAACGACGTGCTCACCGACCACGACCCCGCGATCCCCTACAAGCCGCACACCTGGGGGCCGGCGAAGGCCGAGGCCCTGATCCACGACGCCGACGGCTGGCACGACCCGGTCGTCTGACGTGAGCCACACCCTGGCCGTCGATCTCGGCGGGACCAACATGCGGGGCGCGATCGTCGACGGGGCCGGCACCATCGTCGACCGGGTGCAGGCCAAGACGCCCCACGACAGCCCGAACGTCGAGCCGCTGCTCGAGCTGATCCGGCCGCTCGCCGCGCATCCGGGCGTCGAGCACGCGGTCGCCGGCGTCCCGGCCCGGGTCGACCACGAGGCCGGCACGCTCCTCGACGCGCCGAACCTGCCGCGGCGGTGGCCGCACCTCATCACGCGCGCCGAGCTCGAGCGGGAGCTGCGCCTGCCGGTCACGCTGGCCAACGACGCCGACGTGGCGGCGGTCGGGGAGGCGCACTTCGGCGCCGCCCGGGGGCACCGCGACGTGGTCTACGTGACGATCTCGACCGGGCTCGGCGCCGGCATCATCGTCGGCGGCCGGCTGGTGCTCCCCCGCTGCTCCGCCGGCGAGGTCGGACACACCGTGATCGACCGGGGGCTCGCCGCGGCCGGCGGCGACGGCACCGTCGAGGGGCTCGGCTCGGGCACCGCGCTGGCCCGCCACGCCCACGCGGTCGGGCTCGACGCGGTCGGGGCCGCGCTCGAAGCCCTCGTCCAGGCCGGCGACGCCGAGGCCACCAAGATCTGGGACGAGGCGATGTTCGCGGCCGCGCTCGGGATCGTGAACCTGGCCCACGTCGCGTCGCCGAGCATCGTGGTCGTCGGCGGCGGCGTCGGCCGGCACGGGGAGCTCGTGAACGCGCCGATCCGGGCCGCGCTCGAGCGGTTCGGGCCCCGCGGCCCCACCATCGAGGTCGTGACCGCCGCCCTCGGCGACGACCCCGGGCTCATCGGCGCGGCGGCCTGGCGCGACGCGACGGGACCGCCGGCGACGGACGACGCCCGATGACGACCACCCCGAGCCCGATCCCGACCCCGAGCCAGCCGTGGGTCGGCGGGCCGTACTCGGGCGCGGTGCGGGCCGGCGACTGGGTCGTCCTGGCGGGCCAGATCGGCGTCGACCCTTCGACCGAGGCGCTCGTGGGCGGCGGCCCGGCCGAGCAGCTCGCCCAGGCGCTCGCCAACGTGACCGCCATCCTGGGCGACGCCGGCGCGGGCTGGCGCGACGTGGCGAAGGTGACGATCTTCCTCGCCGTCGACGACCCGGGAATGATGCCGGCGCTGAACGCGCTGTACACCGAGCACCTCGGCGAGCACCGGCCGGCCCGCACCACCGTCGGGGTGGCGTGGCTGCCGCTCCGGGCGCTCGTCGAGCTCGAGGTGTGGGCTTACATTCCGGAGGCGAGATGACCGACCAGCGCGACGTCGAGCGCACCGACGAGGAGTGGCGCGCCGAGCTCAGCCCCGAGCAGTACACGGTGCTGCGCCGGGCCGGGACCGAGCCCGCCTTCAGCGGCAAGTACTGGGACCAGCACGACGACGGCGTCTACCACTGCGCCGGCTGCGGCGCCGAGCTGTTCGACGCCAACACCAAGTTCGAGTCGGGCACCGGGTGGCCCAGCTTCACCGAGCCGGTGATCGCCGAGGCGCTGGAGCTGCGACGGGACCGCTCCCACGGGATGGTGCGCACCGAGGTGGTGTGCCGCCGCTGCGGCGGTCACCTGGGCCACGTCTTCGACGACGGCCCGGCGCCGACCGGCCAGCGCTACTGCATCAACTCGCTGTCCCTCGACTTCGACCCTCGCTGACGCCGGCGACCGCACGGGGCCGTCGGCCGGCGCCCTTCACGCGGGCGGCGAGGAAGGCGGTGGCGTCGGCGGCCGGGAGCGGCGGCGCGACGACGTAGCCCTGCACGACGTCGCAGCCGAGGTCGACGAGCGCGCCGAGCTGGTCGTGGGTCTCGACCCCCTCCGCGATGACCTCGAACCCGAGGCCGTGGGCGAGGTCGATGATCGAGCCCACGATGGTGTGGTCGGTGCCGCCCGGCTCGAGGTCGCGGAGGAAGGCCTGGTCGATCTTCACCGCGTCGAGCGGGAACCGCTGGAGGTAGGCGAGCGACGAGTAGCCGGTCCCGAAGTCGTCCACGGCCAGCCGCACCCCGACCGCCCGCAGCTGCTCGAGCCGGTCGCGCGCCAGATCAGGGTCCTGGACCAGCACCGACTCGGTGATCTCGAGGGTCAGGCAGGCCGGGTCGAGGCCCGACACGGCGAGGCAGTGCTCGACGAGCTCGAGCAACCCCGACTGGGCGAGCTGGCGCACCGACACGTTCACCGCCATCGCGACCGGGCGGGCCCGGCCCTGGTTCCACTGGGCGGCCTGCCGGCACGCCTGCTCCGTGACCTGGGCACCGATCACGCCGATGAGCCCGGTCTCCTCGGCGAGCGGGATGAACTGGGCCGGCGAGATCGGGCCGTCGAGCCCGTGGTCCCAGCGGGCCAGCGCCTCGAAGCCGACGACCTCGCCCGTGACCGGCCGGACCTGGGGCTGGTAGTAGACGTCGAGCTCCGCGCGCTCGAGCCCGCGCCGCAGCGCCGACTCGATCTCGAACCGCTCGGTCACCCACGCCCGCATGCCGGCGTCGAAGAGCTCGGCCCGGTTGCCGCCGCTGCCCTTGGCCCGGTACATCGCGACGTCGGCGTCGCGCAGCACCGCGGCCGCGTCCTGGTCCTCTCCGCGCAGCGCCACGCCGACGCTGGCGGTCACGTAGGCCTCGGTGCCGTCGATGACGAACGGCTGGTGGAAGACGTCCACCACCCGCGCCGCCAGGCGGAGCACCGCGTCGTGGTCCTCGACGTCCTCGGCCACGACGACGAACTCGTCGCCGCCGAGCCGACCGAGGGTGTCGGGCAGGCGGGTGCAGCCGCGCAGGCGCTCGGCGGCCTGGATGAGGACCCGGTCGCCGGCCGGGTGCCCGAGGTTGTCGTTCACGAGCTTCACGCGGTCGAGGTCGATGTAGAGGACGCCGAGCGGCACCTCGCGACGCTCGGCCCGCAGCACCGCCTGGGTCAGCCGGTCGAGCAGCAGGGCCCGGTTCGGGAGGCCGGTCAGCTCGTCGTGGGTGGCCTGGCGCGAGAGCACCCGCTGGACGTCCTTCAGCTCGGTGACGTCGCGCGCGATGGCGGAGCAGTACTCGATCTTCCCGTCCGGCTGGCGATGCGCCAGGAGGACCAGCGACACCGGGATGGCCGGTCCGGCCCCGCCGAGCGTCGCCTCGCCCCGCCACTGGCCGTCGCGCAGCATCTCCGGCAGGCCCTCGTGGCGGAGCCGCTGGCGGGTGAGGGGATCGAAGAGCTCCACGACGTTGTGGCCGGTGACGCTGTCGTCGGCGACGCCCAGCCACCGGCATCCCACCCGGTTCAGGTGCAGCAGCCGGCCGTCGGGGTCGAAGACCGCCACCACGTCGGCGGCCGCCTCGAGCAGCGCGGTGAGCCGCTCCCGCTCCTGTCGGGCCTGGATCTCGTCGGTGACGTCGGCGGAGGCGACGAACCACCGCGGCGCGCCCTCGCCCCGCAGGGCCCGGAGCCGCATCCGCGCGTACCGCACCCGCTGGTCGGCGTGCAGGAAGCGGACCGTGGTCTCGACGTCGCCGCCCTCGGTCCAGGACCGGCGGGCCAGCTCCATCACGGCCGGGCGGTCGTCGGCGTGGAGGAGGTCGAGGATCGGCTCCTCGGTCCCGACCAGGCTCCGACCGACCAGGGCCCGGTGCGAGGGGTTCTCGAACAGCACCCGGCCGTGGGTGTCGACCTCGGCGATCGCGATCGGCGAGTGCTCGGTCACGGCGAGGAGGCGGCCGTGCTCGAGGGCGAGGCGCGACTCCGAGGTGCGCCGGAGCTCGTCGTTGAGCTCGCTCATCTCGCCGCTCGAGATCTCGAGCGACCGCTCGATGAGGTAGCGCTCGTCGTCGGCGTCGCGGTAGGTGGCGTCGACGCGGCGCAGGAGGGCGACCCAGGCCTGCCCCGACGGCGGCCGGCTCGGGTCCAGACCCAGCCGGCGGAGCTGGCGGTCCAGGACCCGGTGCAGGCTCACCGCTCGCCGATGGTCGTCACGGTCATGGTCTGGTTGTGCAGGTCGCAGTACCCGGAGTGGTGGGGCGCGATCTCGCCGTAGGAGTAGAAGCCGACCAGCTGCGAGCCGGCCGGCAGCGCCTCGAGGGTGGCCTCGATCTCCTCCTCGGTGCGCTCCCCGAGCACGAGCCGGCGCCCGACGCAGCTGACCGCGACCGCGAGCTGGGGGCCGGCGTCGGCGCCGGGCGCGCTGAGCGCGGCGGCCTGCATGGCGCCGTCGACGAGTCGATCCTTGTTGGCCCGCATGAGCTGGGCCAGGCCGCCCTCGGGCATGTCACCGGCGAAGGTCATCGAGTGGTCGGCCTCGTCGACGGCGAGGATCGTGCGCACCGTGCGGGGCTCGACGTCGCGGCCCGACCGCACCGCCAGCGGGTACAGCATGGCGGTGGCGGGCAGCCCGGCCGCCCGGTCGCCGAGGTACTCCTTGTAGAGGGACAACGCCGGCTGGTCGTCGAGCTCGTACAGCACGTTGCCCTCGGCGCGGGTGATGACGCGCTCGGGACCGAAGACGTCCCAGCCGCCGAACGAGCCGGCCCCGACCTCCACCGCGTCGCCGTAGAGGCCGACCCCGGCCACCGTGCCGTCCCGCGGCCAGCCGTCGGCGAGGACCCACGTCCGTCCGAAGCGCTCGCCGTCCCCGGCCAGGCCGCCGGTGACGACGACGTCCGACGGCAGGGCGCTGGCCACCCCGCGCACCAGCTCGCTGCCGTTCACGAGCAGCCCGTCCGACAGCACGAACACCGCCCGCAGGTCGGGCGCCCGCAGCGCCTCGGCCACCTGCCGGCCGGCGGCCGCCGACTCGGCCGGGCCGCTGACCCGGGCCACGGTCGTCTCGACCCGGGTGCGGTCGAAGCGGGCCACCGAGGCGACGACCCCGTCGTCGCTCAGGGCGTCGCCGAGGATCTCGCCCGACGTCGAGCAGCCGATGAGGCGCGACCGCGGCATCGCGGCCCGCAGCGCCCCCAGCGGCTCGGGGTCGTCGGCGAGGGCGGGGGCGCCGAAGGCCACCACCAGCGTCTGCGGGGAGTCGAGCTCGGTCGGGAACGGCGCCGACCAGCCGACCCCGGGAGCCCACGAGAGACTCTCGACTCGCATGCGGCCCCCTCCGTGCCCCTTGTGCGTCCGGGTCCGGGCGTGCGCCGATGGCGCTGCCGCTTGGTCGTTCGACCGGCCCGATGCGCACCTTGAGCACGGTTCGCGGTGGTGCGGCGCCGGGCCCGGGCGTGGGACCATCCCCCCGTGGGCTTCCCGGCCGGGATCGGCATCGTCGACGGCATGATCGGGTTCCCGATCCGGGACCGGAAGCGGGTCTACGACCGGCTGCTGCGGGGGGCGAAGGACCGGGAATCGAAGGAGGACTTCGCCTTCCCGGCCGAGTACATGTTCAAGGAGGTCCCCGACCCGGCCGACGAGGGCGACGACCCGATCGAGGCCACGTTCACCGAGATGGACCGGTTCGGGATCGAGACCGGGCTGTTCGGGATGAGCCCCGACGCCCTCGAGGCGAGGCGCCGGGACCCGAAGCGGGTCGCGCTGTCGCTCGAGGTGGACCCGAACGACGTCATGGGCGCCATCCGCAAGGTCCGGGCGGCCAAGGCCGAGCACGACCTGAAGGCGGTGACGCTGTTCCCGGCCGGGTGCCTGCCCCAGGTGCCGGTCGACGACCCGAAGGCCTACGCCCTCTACGCGGCCTGCGTCGACCTCGACCTGGCCGTGGTCGTGAACGCCGGCATCGCCGGTCCCCGGTTCCCGTCCGACTGCCAGCACGTCATGCGCTTCGACCGGGTCTGTTACGACTTCCCGGAGCTGCGCGTCGTCATGCGCCACGGCTCCGAGCCGTGGGAGGAGCTGGCCGTGAAGCTCATGCTGAAATGGCCCGGCCTCCACTACATGACGTCGGCGTTCGCGCCCAAGCACTACCCGAAGGCGGTCATCGAGTACGCGAACACCCGCGGCGCCGACAAGGTCTTCTACGCCGGCTACTACCCGATGGGCCTGTCGCTGGAGCGGATCTTCGACGAGCTGCCGCACGTGCCGCTGCGCGACCACGTCTGGCCCCAGTTCCTGCGCGAGAACGCCCGGCGGGTGTTCGCGCTCGAGTAGCCGTGGACCGCTACCTGCTCATCTCGGCCGACTGCCACGCGGGCGGCTCGATCGACCAGTACCGGGAGTACCTCGACCCGAGGTACCGCGACGAGTTCGACGAGTGGCGGGGCCGCTACTCGAACCCGTTCCGTGACCTGCAGGGGGGCGGGCGGACCCGCAACTGGGACAGCGAGCGCCGGACCGCCGAGCTCGAGTCGGACGGGGTCGTCGGCGAGGTGCTGTTCCCGAACACGGTGCCGCCCTTCTTCCCCACCGGCGCCGTCATCGCCCGGCCGCCGAGCGCCGACTCCTTCGAGCGTCGACTGGCCGGCGTCCGGGCCCACAACCGGTGGCTGGCCGACTTCTGCGCCGCGGCGCCGGGCCGGCGGGCCGGCATCGCCCAGATCTTCCTGAACGACGTCGACGAGGCGGTCGCCGACGTCACGTTCGCCAAGGAGCACGGCCTGCACGGCGGCGTGCTCCTGCCCGGCCGCCCCGACGACAGCGACCTGCCGCCGCTCTGGGACCCGGCCTACGACCCGCTCTGGTCGGCGTGCGAGGACCTCGAGGTCCCGATCACGCACCACTCGGGGCAGGGATCCCCGAACTACGGCAAGTCGGCGAGCGCGTCGGTGATGTGGATCGTCGAGACGACCTGGTTCTCGCACCGGCCGCTGTGGCAGCTGATCATGGGCGGTGTGTTCGAGCGCCACCCGCGACTGCGGTTCACGCTCACCGAGTCCGGCTGCTCGTGGATCCCCGAGACCTTGGCCATGCTCGACCGGTACCACGCCGAGATGGCCTCGGGCCGGATCGGCGAGCTGAGGTACACCGACGACCAGCGGCTCTCGCTGACACCGAGCGAGTACTTCGCGCGGAACTGCTTCGTCGGGGTCAGCTTCCCGAGCCCGCACGAGGCGCGCGCGATGCGCAAGGTGGGCCTGGACCGGGTGATGTGGGGCAGCGACTACCCGCACCACGAGAGCACCTACCCGCACACCACCGAGGGCCTCCGGGGCGCGTTCGCCGACTGGGACCCGGCCGAGGTGCGCCAGGTCACGAGCGAGAACGTGGCCCGCCTCTACGGGTTCGACCTCGACGCGCTGGCCCCGATCGGCGACCGGGTCGGGCCCACGGTGGAGGAGGTGGCGGTCCCGCTGGACGCGGTCCCCGCCGACTCGGCCAGCCCCGCCTTCACGCGCCGGTAGCGCGTCAGGCCGGCAGGCGCTCGACCTCGAGCGCGATCGCCTCCTGGTCGAGGTCGGTCGGCGAGACCGTCGGCGCCGGTGCCTCGCGCGCGGGCAGGAACCGGGCCGCCACGGCGACGGCGCAGAGCACGACGACCATCGCGACGAGAAACGCGAGGCGGGTGCCCGACAGGAAGGCGTGCCGGGCGATCGCGTGCAGCTCGGCAGCGAGTCGGGCCGGGAGTCGCTTGGCGACCGCGAGCGCGACCCCGATCGAGTCCCGGCTGGCGTGGCGCACCGAGGCGGGCAGTGCCGACGTGTCCATCTGCTGGTGGAACTTGGCGGCCAGGATGCTGCCGAGGACCGCGACGCCGAGCGCGCCACCGGTCTGGCGGGTGGTGTCGTTGACGGCGGATCCGACCCCGGCGCGGCCCGGCGGCAGGGATCCCATGATCGACTCGGTCACCGGTGCTGTCGTCATGCCCATCGCGATGCCGTAGACGCCACGGATCAGGAACCCAATGGTGAACGACGACATGAGGGTGTCGGACGAGTAGCAGGCGACGCAGGCCGAGACGACGAGCAGCGCCGGCACCACGACGCGCGTCGTCCCCAGCCGCTGGACCAGGCGGGGCGCGATCGGCGACCCGATCATGAGGCCGAGCGCGACCGGCGTAAGCATCAGCCCCGACTTCAGCGGGCTGTAGCCGAGGATGAACTGGAAGTACAGGGTCAGCACGAACGTGGAGGCGAAGAGCGAGAAGTAGGCGAGCGTGATCGTCGCCGACGCGGCCGAAAAGCGCGGGTTGCGGAAGAAGCGGACATCGATCATCGGCCGGTCGCTATGGCCTTCCCACCACGCGAACGCGACGAGGAATACGGCGCCGACCATGAACCCGCCGAGCACGAGGGGCGACGTCCAGCCCCGGTTCGGCCCCTCGATGATCCCGAGCAGGACCCCGACCAGGCCGACGATCGACAGCGCGGCGCCCACGGGGTCGAGCGGCGACTCGTCGGGGTTCCTCGTGTTCGGGATGAGCCGCCGGGCGAGCAGCGCGGCGGTGATGCAGATCGGCACGTTGACCAGGAACACCGCCGGCCAGCCGAAGTTCTCGACGAGCAGCCCGCCCGCGATGGGGCCGAGCGCGATGCCGAGGCCGGCGGTGCCGGCCCACACGCCGATGGCGCGCGCCCGCTCCCGCGGGTCCCGGAACGTGTTGGTGAGGATCGAGAGCGTGGTCGGGAAGATGAAGGCCCCGCCGACGCCCATGAGCGCGCGGGCACCGATCAGCATCGTCGGGGAGGACGCTGTGGCGGCCAGGGCCGAGAAGGCGCCGAACCACACCAGGCCGAACAGCAGGGCCCGCCGGCGCCCGTAGCGGTCGCCGAGCGAGCCGGCGGTGAGGAGCAAGCACGCGAACACGAGCGTGTACGCGTCGACCATCCACTGCAGCTCCGAGCCCGACGCCCCGAGCCCCCGCACGATCGACGGGAGCGCCACGTTCAGGATCGTGTTGTCGACCCCGATCACGATCACGCAGCACGAGAGGACGCCGAGGATCCACCAGCGGCGGGCCTCGACGTCGGCGGACGGGCCGGGAACGGTGGTGGCGGTCGTGGTCGTCGTGCGCTCCGGCGGGAAGTAACTATTTGGTTACTTTCCGGGCTAGAGTAGCAGGGCCGCGACAGGAGCCGTCGAGGCGAGGAAGGGGGCCGGATGGCGGTGGCGCGACGGGCGGTGCGGGACCCCGAGCGGACCCAGCGCCGGATCCTCGACGCGGCCCGGCGGATCTTCGCGACGCGCGGAATCGACGGGGCCCGCGTGGACGCCATTGCGGCGCGGGCCGGCACCAACAAGCGGATGATCTACCACTACTTCGGCTCGAAGGACGGCCTGTTCAGGGCCGTCCTCCGCCAGCGGCTCGCCGACCGGACTCCGACTTCGACCCCGGCCCGCGTCGGGCCCGAGCGCCTCGCCGATCTGCAGGACCGACTCGCCTCGGAGCCCGACTACGTGCGGCTGCTCATGTGGGAGGCGCTCGAGCGCGGCCGCCGCCGACCCCTCGAAGAGGAGGAGGCGCGACGCGCGGTGCTCGCCGAGTGGGTCGACGTCGTCCGGGCCGCGCAGGCCGACGGGGACTTGCCGGCCGACCTGGACCCAGCCCAGCTGGTGCTCACCGAACTCGGCGTCGCGCTCGTTCCGCTCGCGTTCCCGCAGCTGGCTCGGCTTCTCACCGGTCGGGTCCCCGATGACCCCGAGTTCCTCGCCGAGCGGCGCACGTTTCTGCTGCGGTTGGCGGCGGCCATCGACCGCGCCGTCCCCGCCGGGGGGCGGGCCTGATCGGACGGGGTCCGGTCGACGCGACCGGCGCCGGCGGTTGCGGGGGCGGTGTCCCTCCCCGAGACTCCACCCGCTGGTTCGCCATCGGAGGTGCGCGATGACCGTGGGGAGTCTTCAGAGGCGAGCACTGGGGGGCGTCGTGCTGGCGGCGCTGCTGGGGTTCGCGTCGGCGGCCGTCGCGGGCACGACCCTCAAGACCACGGTGGTCAAGTCGGCAGGCGTCTCGTTCAAGTATCCGGGCTCATGGACGACCCTCGCTCGGGACCCGAAGGCGTTGGCGGCGCAACAGCGCCAGCTCGCAAAGCACAACCCGAAGATCGCGCTCAACGCCGCCCAGCAAGCGCAATTCCTGCAATCGGCGAAGTTCCGGGCCGTCGACATCCAGGAGGCCGCCGCCGGCCGGTTCGCGAGCAACGTCAGCGTTCAGGTCGTCGACCAGGGCGGGTTCCCGACCAGCCTCGACGAGTTCACCGCTGGCGCGCGACCCGAGTACAACCAGGAGGGACTCTCCCTCGTCGGCACCTCGAGTGTCCCGGTCCGCGGAGCGACGGCCTACCGCGCCGACGCACGCGCAACGGTGACGGTCCCCGACGGCCGGACGCTGGCGACTCGGGTCAGCCAGCTGTTCATCCCCCGGAACGCGGGCAACGTGACCATCACGGTCGCGACGAGCGACGACGCCGCCGGCACCCAGCTCATCGACGCCATCCTCGGCAGCGTTCGCCGCCTCTGACCACCGCGATCGCCGGGACCGCCGTCAGTCCGCCGCCTGGTCCCGATCGGCGTACTCGTCCCGAAGCGTCGTCTTCACGATCTTGCCGGTGGCGGCGCGAGGCAGGTCGTCGACTACCTCGAGCTGCTCCGGAATCTTCTGGGTCATGAGCCCCGCCTCGCGGCAGAACGCGACCATCTCGCCGAACACGAGCGGCTCCCCCCCGGCTGCGGCCTGCACCACCGCGCAGACCCGCTCGCCCCGCTCGGGATCGGGGAGGCCGATGACCGCCACGTCCTGCACCTTCGGGTGGGTGTAGAGGAGGTCCTCGATCTCCTTGGCGCTGATGTTCTCGCCCTTGCGGACGATCACGTCCTTCAGCCGCCCCGTGACCTGCAGGTGCCCGTCGGCGCGGAGGCGCCCGAGGTCCCCGGTTCGGAAGAAGCCGTCGGCGTCGAAGGCGGCGGCGGTCAGCTCGGGGTCGGTGTAGCCGCGGAAGACCATGGGACCCTTGACCCGGATCTCGCCCTCCTCGTCGGGGCCGGCTCGGTGACCGTCGAGACCGACGATGCGCACGTCGATGTCGACGATCGGCTCGCCGTCGGTGTCGGCCAGCTGCTCGTCGGTGTCGTGCGGCGAGCCCTGGGCGATCATCGGGACCTCGGTCATGCCGTAGCCGTGGACGGTGCCGCGCCCCCCGATCTCGCGCTGCACCTCGTAGTGGAGCTCGGGCGGCTTCGGCGCGCCGCCGCCCGACATGAGCCGCAGCGTCGGCAGGATCGGCTGGCCGGGCTGCTTGCGCTGCTCGGCGAGGAACGCCTGGTAGAAGGCGGTGCTCCCGCCGACCATCGTGACGCCGAAGCGGCGCAGCACCGGCAGGACGTCCGGGGCCGAGAACGCCTCGAGGAGCAAGGCCGGGAACCCGAGGCTCAGCATCGTGACCAGGTAGTCGGGCCCGCCGATGTGCGCGTACGGGAACGCGATCGAGCCGACGTCGTCGGGCGACATGTCGAGCGCCACCGCGAGGCCCCAGCCGCCCGCGATGAGCGACTGGTCGGTGTGGCAGACGCCCTTCGGGTCGGCGGTGCTTCCCGACGTGTAATAGATCCAGCGCACCGGTGCCGCCGCGGGCGGGAAGCCGGCCGGGGCCAGCGGCAGCGCGCCCGCGTCACCCTCCGGGAGCCCGTCGTCGGTGACGAGGATCTCCGGCGGGTCGTCGAGCTCGGCGGTGACACGGCGGGCGAAGTCCGGGTAGTCGAAGCCGCGGAACGGGCCGGGGACGAAGAAGAGGCGGGGCTCGGTCTGGCGGAGCGCGAAGCCGACCTCCCGCTCCCGGTAGAGGTGGATGATCGGGTTCTGCACCGCCCCGAGCCGGCACAGCGCCGCCGAGAGCACGACGGTGTCGATCCGGGTGGGCAGCTGCCACGACACCGGTGTGCCTTCGCCGATCCCGCGCTCGGCGAGGCCGGCCGCGACGCGCTCGGCGCGGTCGCGGAACTCGGAGAAGGTGAGCGTCCGGTCGGCCTCGTCGAGGAGCATCGGCCGATCCGGCGTGGCCGCGGCGCGCCGGTCGATGAGTTCCCACATCGTGCGGGCTCCGGTCACCGCGGTCGTCGCCGTCACGGCGTTCGAACCTAACGCGGCGTGACGCGGCCCGGGTCGGCCGGGAGCGGCGTGACAGACTGCCGCCGATGCCCCCGGTGACCCGAGTCTTGGCGCCCGCACCGGTCGCGTCGCTCGCCGACTACCAGTCGAGCGGCGGCGGGGAGGCGCTGGCCCGGGTCGTCACGATGGAGCCGGACGCGGTGCTCGACCTCGTCGACGCGTCGGGGCTCAGCGGGCGCGGCGGTGCCGGCTTCCCCGCCGGCCGCAAGTGGCGGACGGTCGCTGCGATGCACTCACCGGTGTTCCCGTCGGCGGTGGTCGTGAACGCGGCCGAGGGCGAGCCGGGATCGTTCAAGGACCGCTCGATCCTGCGCGCCAACCCCTACCACGTGCTCGAGGGGGCGCTGATCGCGGCGCGCGTCGTGAAGGCCGACCGGGTCGTGATCGGGCTCAAGCGCACCTTCCAGCCCGAGATCGCCCGGCTCACCCGCGCCCTCGACGAGGTGCGCGCGGCGGGCTGGTGCGACGGGATCGCGCTCTCGCTGTTCGAGGGCCCGAGCGAGTACCTCTACGGCGAGGAGACCGCGCTCCTCGAGACCATCGACGGCCGCTACCCGTTCCCGCGCATCGCGCCCCCCTACCGGCGCGGCGTCGAGGAGGTCGTCGAGACCCCCGGCGACGTCACGGCCAACAGCGCCTCGGCGGCCCACGTCGAGATGGCGGCCAAGGACGGTGAGTCGGCCGCCCCGCCGACGCTGGCGAGCAACGTCGAGACCTTCGCCAACGTGCCGGGCATCGTCACGAACGGCGCCGACTGGTTCCGCTCCGTCGGCACCGACGGGTCGCCGGGCACGCTCGTGTGCACGATCACCGGCCGCACCCAGCGCCACGGCGTGGCCGAGTTCGCGATGGGCACGCCGCTGCGCGAGGTGATCGAGACCATCGGCGGCGGCCCCGAGCCGGGGCACCGGCTCACCGCGGTGCTATCGGGCGTCTCGAACCCGATGCTGCCCGCCGAGCTCCTCGACACGCCGCTCAGCCACGAGGCGATGCAGGCCCTCGGGACCGGGCTCGGCACCGGCGGCTACATCGTGTTCGACGACCGCGACGACCTCGTCGCCGTCGCGGCCGGCGTGTCGCGGTTCCTCGGCGTCGAATCGTGCGGCCAGTGCACGCCGTGCAAGCAGGACGGCCTCGCCATCGCGGACCGGCTCATCAAGGTGTCCCGCTCCGAGGCCGAGGAGTCCGACCTCGAGGCGCTCGACGAGCTGCTCGAGCGGGTGACCGACAGCGCCCGCTGCAACCTCGCCTACCAGCAGCACGACGTGGTCGACAGCGTCCTCGAGCTGTTCCTCGACCAGTTCCAGGACCACGTCGTCGAGAAGCGGGGCCCGGTCGAGCCCGAGCTCATCGTCCCGATCGTCGACATCGTCGACGACCGGGCCGTCCTCGACGAGCACCAGGCGGCCAAACAGCCCGACTGGACCTACGACGAGGAGTACTCGGGCAAGAGCCCCGCCGACCGGCTCGACGACCACCGCGCCCACGAGACCCTCTGACCCGGCCGGCGGCGCGGCCAGCGCTGCTGCTACCAGGTGAACGCGAAGTAGATCGCGGTCGTGATCCCGACCACCAGGCAGTAGCCAGCGAACGGGTTCAGGTTGCGGGTCTCGAAGAAGCGCATGAGGAACCGCACCGCCAGGTACGCGGCGATGGCGGCGAAGACGCTGCCGACGACCACCTGACCGCGGATGTGGTCGCCGTTCGAGCCGAGCAGGTCGGGCAGCTTGTAGACGCCGGCGGCGAGGATGATCGGCGTCGCGAGCAGGAACGAGAACCGGGCGGCGTCCTCGTGGTCGAGGCCCCGGACCAGACCCGCCACCATCGTGATCCCGGAGCGGCTGATCCCGGCCATGAGCGCGAAGACCTGCGCGAACCCGATGACGCCCGACTCCCGGTACTCGAGGGTGTCGAGCCGGCGCGCCCCCTCCTCGTTCACGCCGTAGGCGACCGCGAGCGCGTGCACCTGCTGGCGGCGCCGGACCCGCTCGCCGAAGGCGAGGATCAGGCCGTTCACCGCCAGCAGGATCGACGCCGCGACGGGGGTGGCGAGCAGCACCCGCAGCGCGTGCTCGAGGAGCAGGCCCATGATCCCGGCCGGGATGGTGGCGATGACGAGCAGCCAGGCCAGCCGCTCGTCCTTGGTCTGGACGCTGCCCCGGACTCCGGACTTCAGCATCCGTCCGAGTGACCGGAAGAAGCCGCCGATGATCCGCACCCACTCGTCGCGGAAGTACCAGAGCAGCGCCAGCGCGGTGGCCACGTGCAGGCCCACCAGGAAGGCGAGGTAGAAGGACTCGCTCTTGGACTGGGCGTCGACGATGTTGTGCCAGCCGAGCAGGCCCGGGACGATCACCGAGTGACCGAGGCTCGAGACCGGGAACAGCTCGGTCACGCCCTGCAGCAGCCCGATGACGATGGCCTGGAAGTAGCTCACGGCGAGACGCTAATCGGCACCCTGTCCCATGCCGGGACCGGGCCCGGTCCCGGCAGGCGGCGGCGCGAGGGAGCGCACCAGCTCGGCCAGCGTCTGCTTGAGCGTCGTCATCCGGTCGCGGCCGAGATGCGCGACCCAGTCCCGCTCGATGCGCTCGACGACGTCGAGTGACGCCCGCGCCGCGGCGCGTCCGCGCTCGGTGAGCTCGACGAGCTTGGCCCGCCGGTCCCGGGGGTCGTCCTCCCGGGTGACATAGCCGCGCCCCTCGAGGTAGTCGACCATCAGCGTCACCGCCTGCTTGGTCATCCCGAGCTGGGCGGCCATGTCGGTGATGCGGGCCCCGCCACCCTCGACCAGCGCGAAGACGAGGTTGTGGACCGGGCGCAGGTCCGGGAACCCGGCCGCGCCCAGCTCCTGGCGGGTGCGCTCGGTCAGGGCCCGGACCAGCCGGCGGGCGAGCACTCCGACCCGAGGTTCCACGGACTCCGGTCCCATTTGGTCAAGCCCCTTGACAATATGGTCAAGTTACTGTATCACTTGGGGCGAGGTGGTGACGATGGAGCAGATCGAAGAGCAGCAGCGTCCGAGCCGGCGAACGGCGCGGGGGCTGGCCGCGCTGGGCCTGGCGGCGGTGGTCACCGGGGCGCTCGCCGCCCCCGCCGGGGCCGCCCGCACGGATGGCGGCGGCGACCGGACCGGCCACCTCCGGGTCGGCGGCCGCACCCGCACCTACCTGGTTCACACCCCGCCCGGCGGCGGCGCCGGGCTCCCGGTGGTGCTCGCCTTCCACGGCGGCGGCGGGACCGGGGCCGGCATGGCTCGGATCAGCCATCTCGACGCGGTCGCCGACCAGCACCACTTCCTCGCCGTCTACCCGCAGGGCTACGACAACAGCTGGGCGGGCGGCAAGGGCGACACCCCGGCCGACGTCGCCGGCATCGACGACGTCGCGTTCGTGCGGGCGCTCATCGACCAGCTCGCGGCCGACCAGCACATCGACCGGACCCGGGTCTTTGCGACCGGGCTCTCGAGCGGCGGCTTCATGTCCCAGCGGCTCGGCTGCGAGCTCTCGGACCGAATCGCCGGCATCGCGCCCGTCGCCGCGACGCTGCTCACGAACCTCGCCCCGACCTGCAACCCCCCGCACCCGATGCCGGTCCTCGAGATCCAGGGCACCGCCGACCCGCTCGTCCCGTACGACGGCGGGCACGTGCGCGGCCGCGGCCCCGGTGGCTACCCGGCGCTGTCGGCGCCCGACTCGGTCGCGCACTGGGCCCGCGTGAACGGCTGCCCGGCCGTGCCGCTCACCGCCGCGCTGCCCGCGCTCGTCCGCGACGGCACCCAGGTCCGCACCGACACCTACCGGCCGTGCCGCGGCGCGCCGGTGGTGCTCTACACGGTCGTCGGCGGCGGCCACACCTGGCCCGGCGGCGAGCAGTACCTGCCGGTGCGCGTCGTCGGACGCACCACCCACCAGTTCGACGCCAGCGAGACGATGTGGCGGTTCTTCGCCTCGCTCCCGCCCCGGACCTGACCCCCGGTCCCGCTACGAGGGACGGCGGGCCGGCACCTGGCCCCGGAGTCGCTCGCCGAAGCCGGCCCGCCCGACCACCTCGATCGCGGCGAGCAGCACCGCGAGGAGCACCGCCAGCTCCACGACCGCGCCCAAGGTCGGGCTCGGCCAGAGCAGGAACGCCGCCACGGCGGCCGCGGTCACGCCGACTCGCAGCGCGGGCCGGTGCGCCGCCACGTAGGCGACGACCGGACCGGGTCGAAGCCCGAGCGCCTCGGCGCGGTCCCACGCCCCGGAGAGGCCGGCCCGAACCGTTTGGCGCACCCGGACCGCCACCCTCGACGGGCCGGCGAGCCACACCACCGCGCCGGTCAGCGCCGCGACGAGCAGCCCGATCCGGGCGCCGTCCCGCAGGTATCGGAGGATGGTGTCGAACACGGCCCCGGCGGCCGCGGTCGGCACCGCCTTGCCGGCCGCGTCGACGTACAGCGTCCGGGCGACCGCGAGGGCGACGAGCACGAAGGCCATCGCGCCCGCGAACGCGAGGGCGACCCGCAGCAGCCCCCGCCGGCGGTCGGGCAGGAGCAGCACCGCGGCGGCGAAGGCGAGGACCGCGAGGACGGGCAGGGCCCACGTCAGCTGGTTGAGCAGGGCCGTGTAGCGGCGGGCCTGGCTCAAGATCTTGGCGCTGATGAGCCGGTACTGCACACGCGGCCCCGTCAGGTGCACCTGGTTGACGAAGCTGAGACCGGCGGCGGCGAGCCGTCGCTGCGCCTGCCGGATCGTCTGGGAGAGATCGACCGTGACGGCGCCGTTGCGCACCGTCACCGGCCCGACGCGCTGGCTCTTGTCCTCCAGCAGCGCCACGACCTGGCGATGGGCCAGCCGGTTCGCCTGCGTCCACAGCCCGCGGAAGGCGCTGGAGGCGAGGAAGCGATCGACGACCTGCTGGGAGAAGATCCGGATCGCGACCGTCAGCGGCGCGGCCAGGAACTCGGCCTTGGTCGGCAGCGCTTCGCGGGCCAGCGACTCGACGTTGACGTTCCGATACACGGTGTCGACGATGAACGTCGAGAGGGCGCTCCGGATCGCCGCGTTGCTCGCCAGCGGCTCGACCGTGGTGACGTACTGGTCGGTGTTGAGGAGGGTGCTGCGCGCGTAGAGGGCGCTCGCCGACCCGACGGTCAGGATGGGCCCGACGACCAGCAGGCCCATCGCGGCGACGCGACGCCAGCGAGCGGGCCCTGGTGCCGGGTCATCCGTGACGATCGCGACACGATGGCATGCCATCGCCGCCGATTCGCGGAACGTGGACGGCGCTAGCGGCGGCCGGCGTCCCCGAGCGCGGAGGCCGCCGCCGGCTCCTTCGCCGTCGGACCCCAACCGATCCTGGTCGCGCCCACCCCCGCGACCACGAACGCGACGACCAGCAGGATCGGCGCCGCGTACGTGATCGTGCCGCGCAGCACCGTGTCGAGCACGGTCGTGCTCGGGTGGATCGGCAGCTTGAGGGCGGCGAGCATCACCGCCGCTTGGATCCAGACCACCCACGCCAGCGGCGTGGGGTCGTGATCGGCGAGGACCGGCAACGCCCAGGCCGCGTACCACGGGAAGCTGTACTCCGCCCCGACCGTGTAGGCGCCGGTCGCGGCCCCGATCGCGCCCTCCGCCTCCCGGGCGCGCGCCGCCTGCCACCCGGTCGCCAGCGCGAGGAGCGCCACCACGCCCAACGACACGTAGAAGATCGCGATGAGCGTGTCGTTCGGTGCCAGCGGATGGGGCACGTCCCGCCACGCGTCGTGGCCGAGCAGCGCCGCACCGAGCGGGTTGAACAGCGACGCCGGCGTCAATGTCTTGTCGGCGCCGGTGAGCACGTGCGACGCGCCCCGCAGGAACGGGAGGTACCCGGCGACGAGCACGACGGCCGCGCCGATCGACGCCGTCCACGCGACGCGGCGCTCCCGCCGTCGCCAGGCCCAGAGCACGATCCCGACCAGGGCCAGCAGGGTCGTGAGCTTGATCAGCGACGCGAAGCCGATCAACGCGCCCGCGAGCCAGCTTCGCCGGCGCCGCACGAGCAGGGCCGCGACGAGCACCGCCAGGCCGATGGCGATGTCGTTGTGGCCGCCGTTCACGACCACCGGACCGAGGAGGGGATGCAGCCCCAGCCAGGCCAGGGCCGCGGTGCTCCGCGTTCGACGCCAGATCAGCCACAGCGCGGCCGCCGCCGCCAGCGCGGCCGTGAGCTGGAAGAACAGCCGGTCGGCGAGCACGTTGTCGCCCGCGAGCGCGGTGCCCGCGGCCGCGAACCCGACGAAGGCCGGTCCGTAGACGGAGCCCCGGTGCTGCCAGCGGGGGCTGACCCGCGGGAAGAAGGGATCGGACCGGAAGTCGACCGGCAGCTTGTCGTACGGGCTGTCGTGGTAGACGCTGACCATCCGGCCGTAGATCGTGTACGACCAGAGGTCGTTCGAGGTCCGGGGCGCGACGCTCACGGCGACGAGGAACAGCAGCCCGATGGCCGCGACGACCGGTCGCGGCCCGAGGCGCGGGTCGCGCCGCTCGAGGATCGCGATGCTGGCCGCGCCGACCGACGCCACCGTGACCAGCGCGACCGAGATCGGCGAGTGACGCCAGAGCCCGACGATCAGCGAGCCCGCCACGACCGTCGTGGCGAGGATCGCGAGCCGGCCGGCCGGGCGCCGCGTCGCGGTGCCGGGCTCGCCGGGCGAGGTCCGTTCGCTCATCGCGTCGGGGTCGCCGCGAATTCGTGGGCGAGGGGGGACTTGAACCCCCATGTCCTTGCGGACACAGGAACCTGAATCCTGCGCGTCTGCCAATTCCGCCACTCGCCCGCGGGACGAGCGATCGTACCAGTCACCCTCGCAGCATCCCCCCGGACACGACGTGGTCCTCGCCGGTGACGAACGACGACGCGTCGCTGGCGAGGTACACCGCGGCGCCGACGATCTCGCCCGGGT
>Ga0102924_1001587_pt1 | contig 25984 bp, 24 predicted proteins | sample PaiPotPPM11metaG_FD_80116 | JGI IMG/M metagenome (GOLD analysis project Ga0102924, IMG submission 80116) | Iron sulfur acid spring bacterial and archeal communities from Banff, Canada, to study Microbial Dark Matter (Phase II) - Paint Pots PPM... ... | reverse complement strand
TCCTCCAGCAGAGAAGTATCAATCGTTCCGACCGGGAGCAGATGAACGAGGTGCATGAAAGCCAGCTTCCGTCGATTCTAGTTCCGGCTTTCGGCCGGAGTGCGGCTCCATCCGTAACGCTTCAACTTGTGGTGCAAAGTCACGCGGTCGATGTCGAGCATGTCGGCTGCCCGGCTTTGATTGCCGCCGCACTCCTCCAACACTCGCAGAATGTGAGCGCGTTCTACTTCGTCCAGGCTCTTTCCCGTGGCAGGAGCGGCCGATTGTTGCTTGAAGATGAAGTCCTGTTCGCGCAGCTCCGGCTCCTGCGCAACGACCATCGCCCGCTCCACCGCGTTTTCGAGTTCGCGCACATTGCCCATCCACGGCTGCTGTTGCAATTGATTCATTGCGGCCGGGGCAATGCGGGTGATGTGCTTGTTCATGGCCAGCGCAAACTTCCGGACGAAGTGCTCTGCCAGCAACGGAATGTCTTCTTTGCGTTCACGCAGCGGCGGCAGTTCGATATGGAACACGTTCAGCCGATAGAAGAGATCGGGACGGAACGTTCCTTCTTCGATCATCAGCTCCAGATTCTTGTTGGTCGCGGCAACACAGCGGAAATCGACTTTGATGACCTGATTCCCGCCCACCCGCGTGATTTCGCGCTCCTGCAGCACGCGGAGCAAGTCAGTTTGCGTCTTCAGGCTAATGTCGCCGATCTCATCGAGAAATACGGTGCCACCTTCCGCAATTTCAAACTTCCCCTTCTTGCGGTATTGCGCGCCCGTAAATGCGCCTTTTTCATGTCCGAACAGTTCGCTTTCGAGCAGCGTTTCAGTCAGAGCGCCGCAGTGAATCGCCACCAGAGGGTGAAATCTCCTCAGGCTGGCGGCGTGGATCGCTCGTACCACCAGCTCCTTGCCAGTGCCGCTCTCGCCCGTAATCAAAACGTTCGCGTCTGTCGGGCCCACAGTTTCAACGGCGTCTAGAACCTTGCGGATCGCAGCACTCTGTCCTACCAGTTCCCCGGGACGCGTCGCCTCAGCGACAGTCTCCCGCAGCCGAACATTCTCTTTTTCTGCCCGGCGATGAGCCAGCGCCTTCTTCACAAGATGCGCGATTTCGTCGGGATCAAGTGGCTTGCTTACGTAGTCATACGCACCGTTTTTCAAAGCGGTGACCGCTGTTTCAACCGACGCGTAGCCGGTCATCATGATCACAACCAGGTCTGGATCCAGCTCGTGCAATCGCCTTTGCAATTCGATGCCGTCTGTTCCCCGCATTTTGATGTCGAGTAAGGCGAGGTCCCATTTTCCCTCCGCCATGCGCGTGAGTGCGTCACTGGCACTCTCGGCGGTTCCGATTTCATATCCTTCTTCCCGGAACCATTTCCCCAGCGAGTCACGCACGCTGAGTTCATCGTCGACGATCAACAATTTTCCTTGATTCTCCACGATTGATCACCTCCCGCCGGTAGCGGCGGTAGCTTCTTTCGTTGTCGCACTTCCAGAGTCTGCCTCGGAAGGCAGGGTGACAGTGAAAGTCGTACCGCGTCCTAGTTCCGATTGCACTTCAATACTTCCGTTATGCCGCTCCAGAATGCTTCGGCTGATCGCGAGACCAAGTCCCACTCCTCGACCGACCTCTTTCGTCGTCAGAAACGGTTCAAACAATCGCGGCAAGAGGTCGGGAGGAATGCCCGCCCCGTCATCGCGCACCACCATGCGCACGGTGTCGTTCTCACTGCGAAGTTGGGTCGTGAGCCACAGATTGCCACCCTGTGGCATGGCGTCAATAGCATTCACCATGAGCGCCAACAGTACTTGCTCGATCTGTGCTCCGTCACACAAGACGGGCGGCAGATTCGGATCAAGGTCGGCCTGGACCTGGATATTCGCGAGATCAAACTGATGCTGGATCAGACGTAATGAACGATCGGCGATTTCGTTCAGGTTGGTAATTTGCAGGTTCATGGGCGTGGTGCGCGAGAAAGTCAGAAGATTTTTGACGAGATCGCCGCACCGCCGGCTTTCGGTCGCAATCAGATCGAGCGAATCGCGAATATCGCGGCGATGACTCTCTCCGCCGTCCTCGCGATCAATCCACTTCCGCAGTAGTTTCGCGTAAGTCAGGATGCCCGAAAGCGGGTTGTTGATTTCATGCGCTAAGACAGCAGCCATCTTGCCGATGGAAGCCATTTTTTCCGTGTGCAGCGCGTGCTCGTGGGCTCGCTTTAACTCGCGAGTTTTCTGTTCGACCCGCTGTTCCAGCGTGTGAGTCCATGCGACATTTTCATTGTGCTCGTTCTTCAGCCGAGTACTCATATGGTCGAAGGAGCGGGCCAGTTCCCCAATCTCATCTTTGGAATGCGATTCGACCTGGTAGCCAAGATCTCCAGCGGCAATATGTTCGGTCCCGCTTCTTAGCGCCTTTACCGGACGTCCCACCACTTGCCAGACGAAGTACCAGCTCAACAAGGCAATCAGCAGTAGAGCACAGGCGGTGTAAGCAATCATGCGCCGGGTACTTTCTGCGAGTTGCACGTCGGCCTTTGCGAGAGAAATGTTGGTGTCAAGAACGCCGAGTATCTGTTGCTCGGCCGGATGGGCATGACACGCTGCATTGGAACACGCGGGCTGGTTCTCGATCGGCGTGATCACTCCGAGGATTCGAGTCCCGCTGCCATTGCGATAAATGCGAAAACGGTCGGGGCGATTCAGCCGTGCTAACGGCTGCGATTGTGCGTGGCACGCGTAGCACGCCTCCGCGCTCTTGTCTACCACATGGTTTTGTTCGGTGGAAGATGTTGTGTAGGTGATCCGCCCCTCTTGATCGAAGATGCGAATCTTCTCAATCCCGGGTTCGGACGCCATCATTTTAATCGAGCGGTGAAGTCCCTCTCGATCGTTGTGGAGCATGTAGTCAGTCGTGCCGTGCTTGATCACATCGCTGATGCGCTCAGCCACAAGCAACGTGTTCTGTTCCAGGTGTTGCCGATGCAGCTTAACGGTGAGATATCCGAGCAGCGCGAAGATCACAACCATCGTGCCGAGCAAGAGCAGGTTCAGCTTGACGCTAAGCGTCTGCGTAACACGGAACCAGCGTAACCGCCTCGGTTCAGTCTCCTGCATGCTCCAGCACCGCTTCGGGAACCTCGTTCTCCTGCTCGGACGCCACCCCAGGAACCACTTCTTCCTTCGGGAAGATGGGCAAGTATTTGACCGCCATCCCAAACAGCGCGAAGCCGGCGGCAATCACCATGCCGGTCACCGCCAGTTCACTCCACTTGGGAAAGTACCGAACGCCCGTCGACCCCTCCATCCCGGTGATGCTCACGTTCATACGGTTCGTGATGAAACCGAGCACAACCGATACCGCGGCAAAGTAAAGTCCTTGCGCGCTCGATCGCACGCGGGGCTGCGCCAGCAGGATGAGCGGCACAATGATTGCCAGCGAAATCTCAAGCCAGAACAGGTAGGTCTCGTAGCTGGGATGAAACGCCAGCTTCAATGCTCCGCGATTCGCCAAATCTTCCAGCCGAAGAATGCCGTAGACCCCCAGTACGACGACCAGAGCCCTCCCCAGTTCCTGTAAGACCGGTAATTCCAGTTGCAGTCCGAAGTGCTTGGAACTCATCGACGATTCAAAGATGGTCATCGCCAACCCAACGGCGATTGCCGATAGGAAGAAAAAAACAGGCAACAGCGGGCTATACCAGAACGGGTGCAACTTCTCGGGCATGATGAGATACAGCGTTCCGAGTGACGACTGATGCAAAGTCGACAGAATGACGCCGCAAATCACCAGCGGAATCAGAATCTTCCGCACGATTTTCAGCGGCTTTTGCAGGTTGAACCGTTCCAGCACGATGGGCGAAAACTCGAGCGCCAGCACCGTCGTGTATAGCATCACGCAATAGGCCACCTCAAACATCACCGAGTGCGGATTCCGCATGATCAGCGGATGCCATATGTTGTAAGGCTTTCCGAGGTCGTACATCAGCGCTAAACAAACCAGAATGTATCCGAGAAATGCCGTGAGAATCGTTGGGCGGATGATGGAGTGCATTCGCTTGATATTCAGAATGTGAACTGTCGCGGTCAGCGTAAATCCACCCGCCGCCAGCATCACACCGCACAGAACATCGAAGCTGATCCAGATGCCCCAAGGAAACTGGTCGCTCAAATGCGTTGACGCACCAAGTCCTTGGGTAAAGCGGATGAATGTGGCATAGAGCCCGGCGGCCATCAAAAAAAGGAAAACCAGCTTCCAGAAAGTGAGCCGGAACGTCGTGGATCGGGCCATTATCGTTTTCCTCCGTTTTTCTCATCGATGGCGGCAGGGCGTCCCTCTGCCAGCGCAACTTCCTCACGCCGGTGCGTGATCCACCAAAGTCCTCCCAGGACCATTCCTCCTAACGGAACGAAGTCCGGGATGTGCGACAGCACCCGATAAGTCAGCATCGGGAGCGGGTCTTTCGAAATGTCGCTGCGGTAGCCGAAAGTCTCAAACGGAACAGCCGAAAGCAGCAATACAGAGGTGCCGCCGACTTCCTCGAGTCCATAGACGTGGTTTACGTATTTGTCCGGGTTATCGCGGATGCGCTTCTGCGCCTCGGCGATCAATTCGTCCCGTTCGCCAAACTTGGTAGCTCCGGTCGGACAAATCTCGGCGCACGCGGTCTGCTTCCCTTGCGATACGCGATCCGGACACATGACGCATTTCTGCACCTTCGGTATGAGCTTTCCCCATTCATACTTGGGCACGCTGAAGGGACAAGCGACCATGCAGTAGCGGCATCCCATGCACTTCGACGGATCGTAGGTGACGGGACCAAGGGCCGTCTTCTGGAGAGCGCCCACGGGGCACACGGAGGCGCACGACGGTTCCTGACAGTTCATACACAGACGGCGCATGAACTTGTCTTTACGCGTAAGGACGACCGTCAGTTTATGGGCGGATTGAAAATCTTCGGCCGCGATCGCATCGTCGTAGGAGAGATTATTCTGCGTTGCGCAAGCCTGCTCGCATTGCTTGCATCCGATGCAGACTGTCGAATCATATAAAAGTGCTTTGCTCATGAATGATGTCCCCGGACGGCATAAATGAGCAGACCAAGCCGTCCGAAAGTCCTTTCGATCGACGCCTGAACTGAATGAGAGTACGTGAGGGCGATTACCGGCGTAACCACAACCGCGAATCGGGCCAGATACAAGCTGCTCACCTCATCAGATCGGAGGCTGTCGCGAAATTCAGCAGCTTCAGACAGCTAAGATTCTCAACAATTAGGAATTACTTAACCGTGATGTGTGTCACCCCTACGCGTGACCGCCATCAACAGGGTTTTGCAGCTGCACGAGCGTGCCCCTGCCTGACCCGTTGACTTTCACATCATTACGGCGATGCGAATTGCATCACGCCCTTCTTGCGACCCGAACCCATTTATTTGCAGTGACATTCACGCTCGATGTGAGCGATCAAGCTGAATCGCCGCGCTTTTCATGTTGCAATCCGCATCGCACTCAGCGTGCTGTATTTTTTTGCAACACTGACGAATCGAGAAGAGAGTCGCCGTGTAACTCGTTCAACACCTTCGATATCCGATGTGCATCGCGTTCTTCCACGACTTGCAAAATCGGATGGCACCGCGATTGCCTTAACAAAAGCGTGAGTGACCGAGAAGTGAAAAGGCACTCCGGGCGAGGTGGGTTATGACAGTCATCATGGTACTGCTGACGTTCGCAATCTTCTTGGCAATCGACTACGTTCGTGGTCAGAAGCAACTGGTGAAGCAGCCTGCAGTTCAGTCCGTTCTGCGCGAAGCTCCAGCGCGCGTTGTTCCGGCAATGGTCGCCGGATTTCAGGTTCCAGAAAACGTTCGCTATCACGCTGGGCACACCTGGGCGCTGAATGAGAGCCGCGAGCTGGTTCGTGTCGGCATGGACGACTTCGCGTCGAAGCTGATCGGCAAAATCGAAAGCATCGCGTTGCCGCAACGCGGACGCTGGGTCCGTCAGGGTCAGAAGATTTGGACGATCTTCCGCGACGGCAAGTCGGTCGACATGGTCTCGCCGATCGAAGGCACGGTGAGCGACGTCAACGAAGCTGTCGTGAAGAATCCTGACTTGGCTCGCAAAGATCCATACGGCGAAGGCTGGCTCGTAACCGTCCAGGCTCCCGACTCCAAGATCAATTTCCGCAACCTGCTCGGTGGCACCTTGGCGCGGATGTGGACTCAGGACTCGGCCCTGCGTTTGCGCAGCCGGATGCCCATCGCGATGGCGTCAGCCCTCGCTCAGGATGGCGGCGTTGCAGTGGACGATATCCCGGCGCACCTGCCCGACGAAGACTGGGCCACCCTGACAAAGGAATTTTTCCTGTCGTAGAACCCGGTCGAGGATAATGCCTCGCCCAACCTCCTGTAATTGCCGCCCGGGACACTTCCCGGGCGGCTTCACTATTTTGGGGGGCTACTCTGGCAACACGCTCTCGGAAACAGGACGCGAAAGAACCCGAACAATCAGCACGCCAACTGCGACCGCAGAACTCAGCATAACCACACGTAGGTATTGTGCGGCGGGCAGCGTGCCGTCGCCGAAAATTGTTCGCAGCAAGCCAAACGTCGCGCTACTGGCGCAGAGAGCAAAATAAACGCGTTCCCACAAACAGCGCGAGAGGCTCACAAGCCAGGCGAGAATCGACGCGACAACTAGGTAAATTGCAATCAGGATGAAGTCTCCGGTCACGCCGGAGCCGTGCAGAATTCCCGCTTTCGGGGAAGCAAATCCGTGTACCGCGATGCCCCAAAACACGAGCGAGTGGATGAGGGCAATCAAGGCACGCTTGCGGCTGTTCAGAACCCCAAAGTCATTCATGGCCGACGAATTCAGTTTCGCCGAATCGGGACAAATTTGGGTGTGACCTGTTGCACGACTTCCTGTGATTCAGGTCACTGAACGAACATACCCCGCCTGGAATCCGTTCATTTCGAGTGTTACCATCGCGGGCGATATGGCAAAGCGAAGCTCTCTCCCATTGCTCCTCCTGTGCGAATTCTTCCTGATCGCGAGCGCTATCAGCCAAACGTCGGCGTCGCCCTCCCATGCGGTCGTCCTGCACGCTGCTCGCCTGCTGGATGTCAAAACAGCGAAGATCGTCAAGCCCGGCGAGATTCTCATCGCGGGCGACCGCATCGTCGAAGTCGGAACTTCGGTCCAGCATCCCGCCGGAGCAGAAATGATCGACTTAGGGGACCGCACCCTGCTCCCCGGACTGATTGACGCCCACGTCCATCTCTTTCTCCATCCCGGTGCGGAAGACCTGCAGACGGTGCAGGAATCCGTTCCTCAGCGAACGATCATGGCAACTCTCGCCGCGCGCGATGACCTGATGGCCGGCTTCACCGCTGAGCGCGATATGGGAACGGAGGGTGCTGGATCGGCCGACACCGCCGTCCGCAATGCGATCAACGAAGGGCGTATACCTGGTCCGCGCTTGCGCATCAGCGGAAACGCCATCAACATCCTCGGCGGTCACGAAGATGCCATCGGCTACAACCCCGCGCAGCACGTCCTGTCAAATGCGGACTATGCCAATACCGCCGACGAACTGGTCGCTGTCATGCGCCAGCAGTTCAAAGAAGGCGCAGACTTCATCAAGGTCTACGAAACCGGAGCCGACTCCGTCCGGGATGGCAAGCTTGTCACGCCCTTTCAATACACGGAGCCGCAGCTCGAAGCCGCCGTCAAAGAAGCAGCGCGCCTGGGCAGGCACGTTGCCGTTCACGCCACCGGAGAACCGGGCACGCTCTACGCTGCGCAAGCCGGTGTAGCCTCCGTCGATCATGCGGATCAGCTCAGCGATGAGACCATGCGGCTCATGAAAGAGAAGCAAATCTTCGCCGTGCCCACATTTACCATCTTCGAATACTTCGCCGAGCACGCAGCCACGCCGCAGCAAGGTGTGCGTGAGCACCAGGTGCTCGATTTGAAAGTGCAGGAATTCAAGAAGCAGATTGCTGCGGGAGTGCCGATGGCCGTTGGCTCCGATGTAGGCCCGTTTCCTCACGGCACGCAGGCTCGCGAGTTCGTACTGATGGTGAAGTACGGCATGTCTCCGCAAGCAGTACTGCAGGCGGATCTGCTCAACGGGGCGAAGCTGCTGGGCTGGGAAGGACAGATTGGTTCCCTGGAGCCCGGCTATATGGCCGATGTGATCGCGGTGCCGGGAGATCCTTTGCAGAACATCGAGGTCCTAGCCAACGTCGACTTCGTGATGAAAGCTGGCGTAATCCAGAAGAAGTAAATATCAGGAACATTGCAGCAGTAAATCCTTGGCACGCACTGCAAAATAATGCATATTGCCCGCTTAATTCTAATGAGAGCTCTGCGGTAAGCTGAGATTTCAGAGCACTTTGCCACGATTCTAATCTCGTCGACTCGGTGCTTCGCTTGCGCGCACTGAGAGTGCTCCGCCGCATGCCAAGCGCTTATGAGAGGTCGCAAGCTCTCAAATCTTCTTTGGATGATTGCTGTCACGGCACTCGCTCTGTGCCCGAACTCGTTCGGACAGGGCCAAGATTTTGATGCACCCAGTCCATCCGTTGAGGCGATCGAACCCGTGTTGCCGGCAAACCAGGCAGCGGACTTTGGACACAAGTTTTTCGACAAGCAGAACCGCGCTCTGTTCTTTTCCGCAGCCGCGTTCAATGGAGCCGACTTCGCCATTACCCGTTCCAACTTGCAGAGTGGCGGGCAGGAATTGAATCCGCTCGTCCGCGTCTTCGGACGCTCCACGCCCGGCCTGGCTCTGAATTTTGCTGGAGAAACTGCCAGTGTGATCACCTTGAGCTACTTCTTTCACAAGACTGGCCACCACAAGCTCGAGCGACTCGTCTCCGTTGGCAACATCGGTGCGTCCGCGGGCGCAGTTACTTATGGTTGGGTACACCGTTAGCCGTCACGGTCGAAAACCTGTGGGCTGCAGTTTTTGTTCCACGACACGATGTCTACTGTCTTGATAGTATTACTGGATTCTCGGGCGAAGGGGGATGAGGGTGTCATGAAAATCGCGAACAATGTCACGGAATTAATTGGCCACACTCCGCTGGTGCGGCTAAACAAAGTCACGCAAGGCTGCGTCGCCGAGGTTGTGGCGAAATTGGAAAGCCAGAATCCTCTGTCGAGCGTGAAAGATCGCATCGGCGTCAGCATGATCGAGGAGGCCGAGCGCTCCGGCAAAATTCGTCCCGGAAAGACGGTGCTCGTCGAGCCGACCAGCGGCAACACTGGCATCGGCCTGGCCTTCGTCGCCGCTGTAAAAGGCTACAAGCTCATCATTGTCATGCCCGACACCATGAGCCTGGAGCGCCGAGTGCTCCTGCTCGCTTTCGGAGCCGAGATTGTTCTGACGCCGGGCCCGCGTGGCATGACTGGAGCGATTCTCAAAGCGAAAGAAATCCTTGCCGGCACGGCCGATGGCTACATGCTGCAGCAATTCGACAATCCCGCGAATCCCAAGATTCACTTTGAAACTACCGGCCCTGAAATCTGGGCCGACACGGACGGCCGCGTCGATATATTGATCTCCGGCGTCGGCACCGGCGGCACCATCACTGGCGTCTCAGAATTCATCAAGCCGAAGAAGCCTTCTTTCAAAGCCATAGCCGTAGAGCCGTCGGATAGCCCTGTGCTCTCGGGCGGCAAGCCGTCTCCGCACAAGATTCAAGGCATCGGTGCAGGATTTGTTCCCAGCATCCTGCGCCGCGACTACATCGACGAAGTCATCACAGTGACCAATGACGATGCCATCGCGATGGCGCGCAGGCTTCCGCTCGAAGAAGGATTGTTCGTCGGCATCTCGTCAGGGGCCGCAGTAGTTGCCGCCCTGCAAGTAGCCAAACGGGCCGAGAATGCCGGCAAACTGATAGTCGTGATCATTCCGTCCTTTGGCGAACGTTACCTGAGCAGTATCCTGTTTCAGGAGTTGCGGGAGAAGGCGACTCAGATTCCCACGGCTACGCTCCCATCCTGAGCGCTCTACCAGACCCAATGCCGCACTTGTTCGCGCTAATTCGCGAAGACGTGACCAACGTGATGGATCACGATCCTGCGGCCAAGTCCCGTGTGGAAATCTTCCTCTGTTACTCCGGACTGCATGCCGTCTGGTTCTACCGGGTCAATCACTGGCTGTGGAATCATGGCGCGTTCCTTGCCGGACGATGGCTCTCGCAGGTCGCTCGGCTGTTAACCGGCATCGAAATCCATCCCGGCGCGAAGGTTGGACGCCGTCTGTTCATCGACCACGGCATGGGTGTTGTCATCGGCGAGACGTCAATCGTTGGCGACGACGTCACGTTGTATCAAGGCGTCACACTCGGCGGCACCGGCAAAGAGCACGGGAAGCGGCATCCCACTCTCGAAGACAACGTGGTGGTCGGAGGTGGGGCAAAAATCCTTGGCAACATCACGATCGGAAAGAATTGCCGCATCGGCGCCGGGTCGGTTGTCCTCCGCAACGTTCCCGAAAACTCGACTGTGGTGGGTGTGCCTGGCCACATCGTTTTCCGCGAAGGAAAGCGCGTCGTAATCACTGATCCCAAGCAGATCAACGACCCTCTTTCTGAAGCTCTCACTGCGGTTGCCACAGAGGTTAATCGGCTCCGGGAGCGCGTGTCGCGGCTGGAAGGCGGCGAAGAGATTGCCGAATCGCTGCCCGGCTCGGTGCAAAGCCTCATGGACGATCTCGACTACCAGATTTAACTCCACAGTCGTAAGATAATCGGCTACGTCTGCAGCGTGATCCCACGCGGCTCGCAGAGGGTGTCATGGAGGAGGGCGGGATGCGCCAGCATATTCAACAGTCCCGAAGGAACTTCCTGGTAACTGCGGTCGGAGCTGCCGGTACAAGTCTGCTGCCCCGCTTCGCGATGGCTTCGCTCCGCCAAGATCCCGTCATCAACGCCAATCGCCGTGACAGCACGACACCGAGTCGCGAGAAAGTGCGGTGGACGGCGTTGCCCTTCCCATTGAAGCAGGTGCGCCTGGGAGACGGCCCGTGCAAAATCGCAATGGAGGCGGACCGCCAGTATCTTCGCTCTCTGCCTCCCGATCGCTTGCTGCATACCTTCCGGACCAATGCTGGCTTGCCTTCTTCGGCAGAACCGCTTGGAGGCTGGGAGAAGCCGGACTGCGAACTCCGCGGTCATTATGCTGGCGGACACTATCTCTCGGCCTGTGCCCTGATGTACGCATCCTGCGGCGATGAAGACCTAAGGAAAAATGCAACCGTGGTCGTCACCGAACTCGGCAAATGTCAGGCCGCCCTCAAAAGCGGTTATCTCAGCGCATTCCCCGTCGAGTTCTTCGATCGTCTACGCGAGCGCCAGCAAGTCTGGGCCCCGTTCTACACCATCCATAAGATCATGGCTGGACTGCTCGACATGTATTCCTACTGCGGCAACGAGCAGGCGCTCGATATGGTCCAGAAGATGGCCGCATGGGTGGATCTTTACACCGAGTCGCTCAGTTACGAACACATGCAGCGCGTGCTTGGCACTGAATTCGGAGGCATGGGCGAAGTCCTCTCGAACCTCTATGCCGTCACCGGCAAAGAGGATTATCTCTATCTCGCGCAGCGCTTCGACAAGAAACAGTTTTTCGATCCGCTTGCCGCTCACCACGACGAATTGAAGGGTTTGCACGTCAATACACACATCCCGCAGGTGATCGCCGCCGCCCGCTACTACAAACTCACGGGCCAACGCCGGTACCGCGATATCGCCGAATACTTCTGGAACGAAGTCGTCAGCGAACGCTCCTATTGCACCGGCGGGACGAGCAATGGCGAATCCTGGAACACTGATCCAGGCAAGCTCAGCACGGAACTGGGCGCCGATACGACCGAGTGCTGCTGTGCCTACAACATGATGAAGTTGACCCGCCACCTTTTCGGCTGGTCACCCGACGCTCGCTACATGGACTACTACGAGCGCACGCTTTTTAACCATCGCCTCGGCACCATCAATCCCGAAGATGGCACCATGATGTACTACCTGCCGCTCGCCTCCGGTTACTGGAAGACCTTCGGCAAGCCGATGGACGCATTCTGGTGCTGCACCGGCACAGGCTCCGAAGAATATGCAAAACTCGCCGACACCATCTATTTCCATGGCGACGATTCGCTGTACGTGAATCTTTACATCGATTCGCAGCTCGAGTGGCCGGAAAAGGGCCTGCGCCTTCGTCAGGAAACTCGTTTCCCGGAAGAACAGGGAACCACGCTGATCGTGTCGGCGGATCGACCCGCCGAACTAGGCATCAATCTCCGCATTCCATACTGGGCGCAACGCGGTAGCGTGAAGATTAACGGAAATGCGCTTCCTGCGTTTTCCAGCCCCAGCAGTTACCTCTCTCTCAACCGCGTCTGGAAGACCGGCGACAAGATTGAACTCAGCTTGCCGATGGGACTGCATATCGATTCCATGCCGACGATGAAACTATTCAGGCCGCGATGTACGGTCCTCTCGTCCTCGCCGGACGTTTCGAAACCGTGTCGAAAGAGATGACCTACGGCGGGATGGGGCCGAAATCTGGCGCGCAGAGCCAAGTGCCCGACATCGTTGCGGATACTCGGCCAGGCTCCTGGATTGAGGCTGATCCGACGCGAGCGCTGACATTCCGCACAGTGGGCCAGTCGAAGGCGACCGAACTCGTCCCTCTCAACCAACTGATTCACGAACGCTATGCCGTCTACTGGAAAGTGGATCGCAAGGGTTAGCCTCCTGTGCTCCCATGGGGATGGGGGGCGTAATAACGCGATCGAAGTCTTTGACAAACGCGACCTCGCACGTTTAATGTTCCCGGTTGCGTAAACGTTTACGAAAAGGCCGTTGGCTCGTCAAACATACGTGAAGTCCTCAATCTTCCCCATGTTGCTGAAGATGCTCCGCGAAGAGGTGTTGGAAGCCAATCTGGAACTGGTTCGGCGCGGACTCGTCCTCTACACTTTCGGCAATGCCAGCGGCATCGACCGTAACGAGGGTTTCGTTGCCATTAAACCCAGCGGCGTCCCTTACGACGAGCTGAAAGCGGAACAAATAGTTATTTGCGATATGACCGGAACCACCGTCGAAGGCCAACTCCGCCCATCCTCCGATCTCGCAACGCATCTGGAACTCTACAAACATTTCCCGAGCATTGGCGGAGTCGCGCACACGCACTCGGAGTACGCCACGGCATGGGCCCAGGCCGAAACGCCCATCCCATGCTTCGGAACTACGCATGCCGATTCGTTTCACGGCCCTGTGCCTGTCACCGAACGACTCAATTCCGCTGAAATCGCCGGTGACTACGAACTCGAAACCGGGAAGGCAATTTGCCGCACCTTCGCGAAAATCGATCCGGACTCTATCCCGGGTGTGCTCGTAGCTGGCCACGCTCCCTTTTGCTGGGGATCGACTGCTGCCGCCGCGGCGCATAACGCCGTGATCCTTGAATACGTCGCGCGCATGGCGGCACACACGCTCTTGATCAACGCTGAATCCCGGCCGCTCGCCCGCGAACTGCACGACAAGCATTTCTTGCGCAAGCACGGTCGCAACGCCTACTACGGACAGGTCAAGACACAATGAATACTGCTGTCCTCTTCCTCGGTTCCAACACCCTGGTGCACCTCTCGCCAGTCGATCTGGTCATCATCGTCTTCTATTTCGCGCTGGTCCTCACGATTGGTCTCTACCTGAAGGAGCAGGCCAACACCGGCGAAGACTTCTTCATGGCGGGACGCGAAATGACGGCTTGGGTCGCCGGCCTCGCCTTCCTCTCGGCCAACTTGGGATCGCTCGAGTTGATGGGCTGGGCCGGCAACTCTTACAAATACGGCATCCTCGCGGCTCACTGGTACTGGGTCGGCGCCATCCCCGCCATGCTTTTTCTGGCGCTGGTGATGATGCCCTTCTATTACGTGTGTAAAACGCACTCCGTTCCTGGATACTTGAAACTGCGTTTTGGCCAGGACAGTCAGGCGCTCTCCTCAATTTCTTTCGCGGTGATGACGGTTCTGATGAGCGGCATCAATATGTACGCCATGGCCGTGGTCATGCGCGTCGTTCTGGGATGGAACATTCACGTCAGCATCCTGGTCTCGTCCGTCACTGTCGCGATTTACGTCGCCCTCGGCGGCTTGCGTTCCGCGATTTTCAATGAAGTGCTGCAGTTCTTCTTGATCTGGGCAGGCGCGTTGCTGATTCCGATCCTCGGATTAATTGAAGCGGGCGGCTGGAACGGTCTTAAAGCCAAGATCCTCGCGAATCTGACCGAGCAGGGCGCGGCCAATCCCGGCGCCTACACCCACGCCTGGTCGACTCTGGGCAATTTTTCAGACAATCCCATGGGCATCAACTGGGTCGGCATCGTCTTTGGTCTTGGAGCCGTCATCGCCATGGGCTACTGGACGACTGACTTCCTCGTCGTGCAGCGCGTTTTGTCGGCGAAGGATCTCCGATCGGCTGAACTTGCCCCCATCATCGGAGCCGCGTTCAAGATGATGGTTCCGTTTATCGTCATTCTCCCTGGCCTACTTGGCCTCGCGCTGCTCCGCGATCCCCAGGGACAATTGCTGCGACTGGTACCCGCCGATCTTGCATGGTCGCCCGCTGGACAAGCCCAAGGTTTGCACGGGTATGACGAAGTCTTACCGTTAATGCTGGCCCGCTATTGCGGACCTGGCCTGCTTGGTCTCGGCATCACCGCCCTGATCGCTGGATTCATGTCCGGCATGGCCGGCAACGTCAGCGCATTCACTACCGTGTGGACCTACGACATCTACGGCGCAATGATCAACAAGAACGCGACCGATGAAGGCAAGGTCAGGATGGGCCGCTGGGTCACGGTGATCGGCGTGGGCATCAGTATCGGCACCGCATATCTGGTGATGCATGCCCAAAGCATCATGGACTATGTACAAGCCTTGTTTAGTTTCTTTATCGCTCCTCTGTTCGGCACCGTCATTCTGGGAATGATGTGGAAACGGGCCACCAAAGCTGGCGGCTTCTGGGGACTGCTGGCGGGCACGCTCTCATCCGTGGGAATGTACGCATGGTCAAAAGTAGATCCTGGTGCGGTGAAATACCTCGCCCTCTCCGACAAAGCGCAGGATCAGGCGCAGAACATGTTCCGCGCGTTGTGGTGCTGGCTGATATGCATCATCGTAACGGTGGTAGTCAGCTTGATGACGAAGCCAAAGTCTGATGAAGAACTGAAAGATCTGGTGTATGGCCTGACACCGATTCCGAAGCAACAGCACGTCAAGATGCTCCATAGCCCGCTCTTTTGGGGAGCGGTGGTATTTGTTGTGTTCATCATTTTGCAGATCATTTTCTGGTAGGAGAGACGATGAAATCTGGCGGATCGCTATCAATCTGGTTCTTTATCGGCATCTCTCTGGCGGTCAACGGCGCAATCATTTGCGGCACGGGTATTTATGAACTGGTCTCTCCGCCTGCGACCCCGGTTGTCCTTTCGAACTTGCACGCGAATATCTGGTGGGGTGCAGTGTTGCTGATCCTCGGCTTATTTTTTAGTTTGCGCTTCTCTCCCGCAAAGGAGCGCGCTCGCATGGCCGGCAATTCCTAATTGAACTTTATCGATAGAAAAAGGAACTCATTATGTCTGAAAAGAAAATGACGATGGGCGTCATCATCGGGAACCGCGGTTTTTTCCCCGATCAGTTGGCGAAGCAAGGACGAGAGGAGATGATCCAGGCGCTGGCTAAAGCCGGCATGGATTCCATCATTCTCGGCCCTGAAGACAGCAAGCACGGAGCGGTCGAAACCCACGAAGAAGCCAAGCGCTGTGCGGCATTGTTTCGCAAGCACAGCGACAAAATCGACGGAGTAATCGTCTCATTGCCGAACTTCGGTGACGAGCGAGCCATCGCCGACACCCTTCGCCTTGCGCGTTTGGGCGTACCGGTGCTGGTGCAGGCGACGCCGGACGACGCAACGAAGATGACGATCTTGCATCGTCGAGACAGCTTCTGCGGCAAGATGTCCGCCTGCAACAATCTTCGCCAGTACGGCATTCCTTACTCGCTGACGCGCTTGCACACGGTCAGCCCCGACTCGCAGGACTTCCAGAACGATCTGGCGTGGTTCGCGGCGATATGCCGCATAGTGAATGGTTTCCGCAACCTGCGCATTGGCAGCATTGGCGCCCGTCCCACGGCGTTCAACACCGTGCGCTACAGCGAGAAACTGCTGGAGAACAGTGGAATTTCAGTCGAGACTCTCGACCTGTCCGAAGTCTTCGGCCGTATTGCCAAGTTGAAAGATGACAATGCGGGAGTGCAGGGCAAGCTTGCGGAGATCAACAAGTACGTCACCACCCAGAGCGTTCCGCAAGCCGCCCTGATCAAGATGGCCAAGCTCGGCTACGTTGTCGACGAATGGATGAAACAGACCGACGTGCAGGTCACCGCCGTGCAATGCTGGACGTCGATGGAAGAGTATTTCGGCGTCGTGCCCTGCACGATTATGAGCATGATGAGCAACAAGCTGCTTCCAGCCGCCTGCGAAGTTGATGTCTGCGGCACGCTCAGCATGCACGCGCTGGCGCTAGCCTCGGAAACTCCAAGCGCGCTGCTCGACTGGAATAACAACTACGGAACTGATCCGGACAAGGCGGTCTGCTTCCACTGCAGCAACCTGCCCAAGCACTTCTTTCAGGACGTCCGCATGGACTTCCAGGAGATCATCGCCGGCACGGTCGGCAAAGAGAACACATTCGGCACGGTCGTAGGCCGCGTGAAGCCCGGCGCCATGAGCTTCGCCCGTTTCTCGACCGACGACACTTCCGGCGTGATTCGCGGCTACGTCGGCCAGGGCGAATTTACCAGCGATGCGCTGAACACTTTCGGAGGTGTGGGTGTGGTACAGATTCCGCATCTGCAGAAATTGCTGCATTACATCTGCGAGAACGGATTCGAGCACCACGTGGCCGCGAACTTCTCGACCACAGCCGGCGCAGTCCACGAAGCGGCGGTCCGTTATATGGGCTGGCCGATGTACTGGCACGGCAATCCGGCATAGCATTCGGATTCCGATCAAATGCGTCCTGTTCACGAGAGGACAGAGAGGAACACCGTGGAACTCCTCTGTGCAGCTCTGTGTCCTCTGTGGTGAACAAGACTGCCGGCCCAGCGGCTGACGCGGGCAGCACCGTGGAAGAGCGGCCCTTCAAAGGCATCGTTTAACGGCAAAATACAATAGGGCGTTAGCCCAAGTGTCAGGAACACATGGCCATCGTAGCGGGAGTAGACTTCGGCACGCTCAGCGTTCGCGTTTCCATCGTTGACAGCGACCGCGGTCTTCTCGCATCAGCCGTCTCGGAGTATCCCCTCCATCGCAAGCGTGAAGACCCCGACTTCGCCACACAATCTCACGACGACCACATGCGTGCCCTCGCCGACGCGACGCGGCAGGCAGTCAAGTCAGCCGGCATCGCGGGTGATCAGATCGCATCCATCGCCCTCGACACTACAGGATCCAGCGTCATTCCAGTTGGTGAAGGCATGGTTCCGCTCGACGACTACTACTTGTGGTGCGATCATCGCGCCAAGCTCGAAGCCGCCCTCATCACCGAACTGGCTCGCATCGATAAACTGGAAGCCATCGAGTGGTGCGGCGGTATCTACTCCTCGGAATGGGGATTTGCCAAACTTCTTCACTGGCTCCGACACAATCCGGACAAGCGTGACAAATTCGTCAGTGCCTTCGAGCACTGCGACATGGTTGCCGCCACGCTCTGCGGTATCACCGACCCCCGACGCGTGAAACGCAGCGTCTGCGCCATGGGTCATAAGTGGATGTGGAATGCCTCCCTCGGCGGACTTCCGCCCGAGAGCTTTCTGGCAAAAGTTGATCCGCTGCTGGCTGGAACGCGCGACAAAGTCGAAGGCGAATATGCGACCTCCGACAAAATCGCCGGAACACTTGCCCCGCAATGGGCTGAGAAGCTGGGTTTGCGCGAAGGCATTCCGATTCCGGTCGGCGCTTTTGACGCTCACTGGGACGCCATCGGCGCCGGCGCGAAAGAAGGCGATGTCGTCAATGTCGTCGGCACGTCAACCTGCATCATCGCCTACGCTCCGGAAGCACAACTTATTCCAGGCGTCTGCGGAGTCGTCCCCGGCAGCGTACATCCGCAATTCACCGGGATAGAAGCGGGCCTCTCCGCAACCGGAGATATCTTCAGCGCCATCGCGCGCCGCGCCAGTACCAGCGTCGAGGAACTCAGCAAAGGTTTGAACCATTACCGCGCAGGCCAGACTGGCCTGCTTCGCATGACGTGGGACAACGGTGACCGCACTGTCCTCGTGAATCCGAACCTTGGCGGAATGACTCTCGGCTGGAACCTGTTGCACACGGCACAAGACGAACTCTTCGCAGCCATAGAAGGCACTGCATTCCACACGCGAGTGATCCTCGACAGGATGAATGAATACGGTGCGCCCACGCACCGCGTCATCAACGGCGGCGGCATCCCGCAGAACAATCCGGTTCTCAACCAGGTCTACGCCAACGTGCTCGGGCGTCCCGTCCTCGTTCCCAGCGGCAAAGTTACGGGCCTGGGCTCGGCGATCTTCGCCTTCATGGCCGCGGGCGCTTTCAAGTCCATCGGAGAAGCGCAAGACAGGATCTGTCCCAAGCACACGGTCTACGAACCGCAGCCGGAGACGCAGGCTATCTATGCGGCGCTTTACGAGCTTTACCGCAAGATATATTTTGAATTCGGCAGCCCGGAGGCAGGGAGTTCCTTCGGCAACATTCTGCCGAAGTTGATTCAGATCGCGCGCGGCTGACTTCTTGGTTTCCCACCGAGCGCAACCTATCCGCCCGCAATCGCCCCAATAATCAGAAACGGTTCCTTGCCCGAGATGACGGCCTCGGGCAACGGCGCATCCGGAGGCTCGTGCGTCAGATCCTCCTGGCAAGCGAAGAATCGCAAAAACGCTCGCCGCTGCAGCGTGCCATGATCGCGGATCGCACCGCGCAGCATAGGATATTTCGCCTCTAGCGCATCCAGCACTGAACGCTGGGTGACAATACCCTCAACTTCGATGGGGACTTCGTGGCCCACATGCGCCAGCGTCCGAAGATGTTGCGGAAGCTCAACGCGTATTGTCACAGGCATCTCAGGCGCCCTCACTTCACGTAGGTCTCTTGCATGTAAAAATCTTTCCAATTGCCTCCAGCGCCAATCCAAACCTCTCCAAACACGCTCTTTCCCTTAGAAACCTCGCCCCCGGACTTGCCTTCATATTGCGCGATATAAGTAACCAGCGCAGCATTGGGCGCGATCGATTTCACGGTGAAATCACTGAGCGTGTAGTTGAGAAGTTCGAAATCGTCGACGGCGTTGACTTCCGTCTTCTTGTCTCCGATTGAGGTAAGTCCTTCTTCAAAGATGCGGAATCTGTCATCCAAAAGAGCCGAAAGTGTCGGCTTGTCTTTGTTCTTGAAAGCCTCCCAGAGCTTGCGCACATGCGCCTCGACTTGTGCTGGCATGGCCGACTTGGCTGCCGGTTTCTCCTGCGCGGTTGCCCCGCTGCCGAATGCCAACAACAATGCGATAACAACCAAACCCGATTTCATGTCGTGTTCTAACCCCCAATTCGAACCGACGCTAACATTGGCAAACAGTAGAGTCAAACTACCTGCGGGATACGTTCCGCTTGCTCTTCGCAGCCAGACTGCCTCCCGTTTCCATCGTAGTCAGCCGGTCTAGGGCTCGCCGCCCGCGCTCCCGGTCGCCGGTCACCAGGTAGACGAGAGCCGCGCCCTGGAAGAGTTCCAGCAGAGTCTCCACTGCATCCGCGTCGGGCAGAACTTCCGAAAGCATTTCCGACCACAGCCTCTGCTGCTCTTCGAAGAACCGCCTGCCGCGCTCGGAACCGCTCCAGCTTCGCCGCGTCAGGTCCATCGTCAGCAGGAGAACCCCTCGCGAGGCCGGCGTCGTTAGTTGATCCCACAACGCCATTACCACCGACCGCAGCGGCGTGCCGGCAGGAAATGCTCCTGCGCGAAATCTGGCCCGAAGCCCGTCTTCCAGGCGTGCCATGGCCATCTCTTCCAATGTTTCCCGGGTGCCGAAGTAGTGAATCAGCATCCGTTTGCTGCTCTTGACGGCTTTGGCGAGAGCATCGAGGCTCAAATCGAGTGTTCCCGCACGAAGAAAAGCTGAGAGGCAAGCTTCCAGCAGCTGCTCCCGGTTGCCCTGATCTTTTTTTCGCGGCATCTTGCAATCTCAATGTACCACATGGTACAGATATGATGTACCATGTGGTACATCTATCACGATCCGGCTGGAGGGACGATGAAGCCATTCGACAAACTGCTGTTTCCGCTGCTGGGCATCGCGTTTTGGATTGCGGGAACGATCCTCTATGAATACCGCGGCCATCACGTATTCGAGACCAGCAACCAGCGTTACTGGATCAACTTTGTTCTCACACCGGTCTTCACGACGGCGATCTGCGTACTCATCCTGCGATGGCGACACATACCGCCCGCGGATTGGGCATTCGCCGCACTTCTCATTGCCCTGCCGGGAATGTTTGGCGAGGCCGCGCTGCTCTCTCGCTTCGCCGCTTTCATGCCACGCATGCGTCCGGAAACAGCAGGACGCTACGGCGCGTTTTTGTTCGCGACGTATGCTCTGTTTCTTACGCTCGCGGAAGTCGTAACGGTGCGGGCGTCGAGCGGCCGCTAAGTCAGCGTCTGCACTTCCACCGACAGCACGGCCGGCAGGTCGCGCACAATCGGTGACCACGAATCTCCGCCGTCAGGCGATACATATACCTGGCCGCCAGTCGTGCCGAAGTAAATGCCGCACTTATCCAGCGAATCGACTGCCATGGCATCGCGCAGCACGTTGACATAGCAATTCGCTTGCGGGAGTCCGTTCGTCAGCGCCTCCCACTCGTTCCCGCCCGTCTTGCTGCGGAACACTCGCAGCTTTCCCTCGTGCACATAGTGCTCGCCATCGCTCTTGATCGGGATGACGTAGACGGTCTCCGGCTCATGGGCGTTGATGTCAATAACGAATCCGAAGTCGGTCGGGAGATTGCCGCTGATCTTGGTCCACTCATCACCAGCGTTATTCGATCGCATCACGTCCCAATGCTTTTGCATGAACAGCACATCCGGACGCGAGGGGTTCATCGCGATGTGGTGAACGCAATGTCCAACCTCGGCCGTCGGATTCGGAATGTATTTCGAGTACAGCCCCTTGTTGATCGGTTTCCAACTTTTGCCGCCGTCGTCGCTGCGGAAGGCGCCCGCCGCAGAAATCGCAATGTAGATCCGGTTCGGATCACTCGGATCGAGAATGACACTGTGCAGGCACATGCCTCCAGCCCCGGGCTGCCACTTCGGTCCGGTGCCGTGCCCACGCAAGCCGGAAAGTTCTTTCCAGTTCTGTCCTCCATCGGTTGAGCGGAATAAAGCCGCGTCTTCGACTCCCGCGTACACCGTATCCGGATCCGTGAGCGACGGCTCAAGATGCCACACCCGCTTAAACTCCCACGGATGCTGCGTGCCGTCATAAAACTGATGCGTCGTAAGCGGCTTGCCCGTCTCGGGCGACACGTCGTAAACGAACTTATTGCTTTCGCCCTTGGGCATGCCGCCGGGGCCAGCCGTTTCTCCGGGAGGCGTTCCGGGCTGGTGCCACGTCTTTCCCCCGTCGTCAGAGCGCTGAATAATCTGCCCAAACCATCCGCTGGTTTGCGAAGCATAGATGCGATTCGGATCGGCGGGCGATCCCTTGAGATGGTAAAGTTCCCATCCCGCGAAGTGCGGCCCGGCCACTTCCCACTTGTCGCGCTTGCCGTCTGCCGTAAGAATGAATGCGCCTTTGCGCGTACCGACCAGAACTCGAACCTTACTCATGAATAAAACCTCTTTGATGGAGTGTCCCGCGAATGCGCCCAAGAATGGCGTCAATTTTATCTGAACTGGCGAGTCGCGAGTCAATCGCGGCGGATGAAAAAAAAACGCCGAGCTCTGAACAGAAACAGCCTTAACGCGCTTTTGTTACACGTCGATACACACGAACATAATCCACCAGCATGGTTTGCGGGAAAACGCTGGAGCTGTCAGGGTTTCCCGGCCAATCCCCGCCGACGGCCACATTGAGGAGAAGAAAGAACGGATGTTTATAAACCCACTTGGTCCCCTTGGGAAGATCAGCCGGCGTTCGTGTCGCGTAAAGATGGTCGTCGACATAGAACCGAATCGCTTTCTTCTCCCACTCCACGGCAAAGACGTGAAAATCGTCCGCAAAATGCTGGTCGCCGGGAAGGGAGAAATGCGCGCTAATCCCTTTCCCGCCCGAATACCCGGGGCCATGAATGGTGCCGTGCACCATAGCGGGTTCCTTGCCGATATTTTCCATGATGTCGATCTCGCCGCTCTTCGGCCAACCATGTTTCTCGATATCGTCGCCAAGCATCCAGAAAGCCGGCCAGATTCCTTGACCCTGTGGAATTCTGATCCGCGCTTCAAATCGTCCGTACTTCTGCGAGAACCTGCCTTGCGTTTTCAGCCGCGCTGAGGTGTAATTCCGCGCCACACCATCGGCTCCGCTGTATTTTTCTTGAATGGCCTGGATGACGAGATTCCCGCCTTGTTGGAACGCATTCTGACGCCGGTCCGTGTAGTACTCCAGTTCCTGGTTGCCCCATCCGTTCCCGCCCGTCTCCATGACCCATTTCGAAGAATCCACGGCAGAACCGTCGGGACCATTGAACTCATCACTCCACGTCAAAGACCAACCCGGTCGCGCGCTATGCGGATTTACCGACTGTGCCAACCCGCAGCCAGCACACAACAGAACGACTCCACAGATTGCTTGGTAAGACGGTCTTCTCCCCCGTTTGTTCACGACGCTCTCCGATGTAGAAATTAACAGTAGTAATCCCGGAGTGAAAGAACTACATTCCTCTGCAGACTGTACGGAGGCACTTAGCTGAAAACGCAGAGGTTGTCGTTTGGCAAGCTCTTTGCAACCTCTTTTTGGTTCCCGTCCTCAAATTAGCGCCGGTGGTCATCGGCAAGCAACGAACGCGGAAGGCTTGCATCCCATCGAGGTATGCAGCCCGACAGTAAACCACCTGTCTTGGCGCCTCGTCTCCGAATGACGTGGCTTTGAAGCCCTCGCAGGAGAATGTTCGAAAAACCGTGCGTACGTCGCATGTTGGTGCGGTTCATCTCTTGCGGTTTTGTTTCGAGGTCGTGTAGATGAGACTTCTCAGCGCCCGGCTCATTGTTTCCCTCATCGTCGGCGTAACCCTGGTTTCCCTGTGCACTTCCTATTACCAGGTGCTCGTGCTGAAGAAGGCGATGCAGCGCGACCTGGATCATCGCGCCGAGGTGCTTGGCGAGAGTTTGGCGAAGAATGTGGAACGCGATCTTGAGCGCGACCAGCCGCGCACGCTGCAGAAAACGGTTCAGCAATTCGCTAACCGCGAGCATCTGGCAGGCCTCGCCGTCTACGATCCCCAGGGACATCCCATCGCGGTGACCACGACCTTGCAGCCGCTGATGGAAAGCGCCCCGCCCATCGTTCTGCAATCGTTGCAGGAAAATCACGATACCAAGGCTTTCCTGCGAATGGGGATCGCCTCCATCCACATTTACGCCTTGCCGTTGCACAACGGCAACAACTTAATCGGCAGTCTGGCCATCGTCCACGACTCGGGATTCATCCACGGCGAAACTCTCCGGATATGGCGTGAAACCTTCCTAAGTGCCTTGGCGCATGTCGTTCTAATCGTCCTCATCACTTTGCTCATTGTCCGCTGGAGCATTGCCGGCCCGATCGCTCGAACAGCTATTTGGATCAAAGCGTTGCGAACCGGGCGTGCCATGTCTGCGCGCATTAAGCCCCTTGACCTCGACCTCTTTCGTCCGCTGGCCCGCGAGGTCGCGACCATGGCAGAAAGTCTGAATAATGCCCGCTCTGCCGCAGAGTTGGAGGCTCGACTTCGCGACACGGGGGAATCGATATGGACGCCTGAGCGGCTCTCGGTGCACGTACGGACCCGTCTGGCCGACGGAAGACTCTTCGTCGTCTCCAACCGCGAACCCTACACGCACACCCATCGCGGCAAGGCGATTGAAGTCGATGTCCCGGCAAGCGGGTTGGTGACAGCCATCGAGCCGGTCCTTCGCGCCTGTGACGGAACCTGGGTTGCACACGGCTCTGGCGATGCCGACGCCGAAACCGTGGATTCCCATAACCGTCTACTGGTGCCTCCGGATGATCCGCGTTACACGTTGCGCCGCGTCTGGTTGTCGAAAGAAGAAGAGGAAGGCTACTACTACGGATTTGCGAATGAAGGGCTGTGGCCGCTATGCCACATTGCCCATACGCGCCCGCTCTTCCGCGCCGAAGACTGGAAACACTACCAACAGGTGAACCGCAAGTTTGCCAATGCATTATTGGAAGAGATGGAAGGCGTCAGCAATCCCGTGGTCTTAGTGCAGGATTATCATTTTGCGCTGCTTCCGAGAATGATCAAGCGTCGGCGCCCCGATGCTCGCCTCGCCATCTTCTGGCACATCCCGTGGCCGAATCCGGAGGCATTCGGAATTTGTCCGTGGCAGCGGGAGCTTGTCGATGGCCTGCTCGGCGCCGATCTCATCGGCTTCCATATCCAGGCGCATTGCACCAATTTTCTCCAGACGGTCGATCGCATCGTCGAGTCGCGCATCGATTGGGACCACTCGACCGTGCAGCGGCATGAACATCGCACTATCGTTCGTCCATTTCCGATCAGCGTCGATTCCGCCGAAGTGGAACCCAAACCAGCCCGCGAGTCCGCCTACGAAGAGCGTGCTTCCTTGTTCAAGAGCCTTGGCGTTGAGGCTGTGTTGATGGGGTTGGGCGTGGACCGCCTGGATTACACCAAAGGAATTCTGGAGCGCTTTCTTGCGATCGAACGATTTCTGGAAAAGTATCCGCGATACCAGGGAGTCTTTACTTTTGTACAGATCGGCGCGCCCAGCCGTACTCACATCAAGCGCTATCACGACTTGCAAGCCGAGGTAGAAGCCGAGGCCGAGCGTATCAACTGGCGATTCCGTGCCGATCAGTGGAAGCCGATCGTTCTGTTGGAACGGCAGCACAGTCACAAAGAAATTGAACCGTACTATCGTGCCGCCGACTTATGCCTGGTCACATCCCTGCATGACGGCATGAACCTGGTCGCAAAAGAGTTCGTCGCTACCCGGCATGACGAACGCGGGGTCCTCATCCTCAGCTGCTTCACCGGTGCGGCCCGCGAACTGCCCGACGCCCTGCAAGTGAATCCGTATGACATCGACCAGACTGCCGAGGCAATCCGCGCGGCCCTCGAGATGAATTCAGACGAAAAGCAACTCCGGATGCAGAGAATGCGTAAGGAAGTGCGTGAGCATAACGTCTATCGCTGGGCCGCAAGTCTCATCGGTGAGGTCTGCGATGTCCGCCTGGATGTCGGCCAAGGCGGTTCAAATAAATTCCGAGCGGGAGCCGCCTCGGTCGGTTAGACGCAATCAATCGGCCGCAGGCGCGTAACGAGAACCCTGTCACGCCCCCTCCCGTTGGATCGCATACGTGTTCTCGCGAATCGGAATCCCGTCAAAGGACGCAGGCCGGAGTTTCGACGGAACACCCGCGCTGTGAATTGAAACTGTCCCCTCGATCTGCATCATAATTGTTTCTGCTGCCGCCTCGCCCAGTTTCGACAGCCACGAATGGCTGCGGTTCCTCGGTGCGTCACCCGACTCACTGTTGGTCAGATCCACGGCAGCCACAGGCAAATCCATGAGCTGCGGCACCCTCGCGCCGATCGAAATAACTCCTTCAATGCCTCTTTGCGGAAATTGGGCAAATGCCGAATTCCCCTCGGCCGCGTTTAAGCTCACGAGGACGAGCAGATATCCCGATCGCTGCAATCT
>Ga0102924_1001586_pt1 | contig 25990 bp, 20 predicted proteins | sample PaiPotPPM11metaG_FD_80116 | JGI IMG/M metagenome (GOLD analysis project Ga0102924, IMG submission 80116) | Iron sulfur acid spring bacterial and archeal communities from Banff, Canada, to study Microbial Dark Matter (Phase II) - Paint Pots PPM... ... | reverse complement strand
GATAGCCTCTGGATAGCTGAGAAAGAGGAGGCGGACGTGATCGAGATCGAGAACCTCACAAGGAAGTTCGGCGACGTCACGGCGGTCGACGGGCTCACCCTCACGATCGCCGAGGGCGAGGTGTTCGGCCTGCTCGGGCCCAACGGCGCGGGCAAGACCACCACCGTCCGGATGCTCGCCGGGCTGATCGGCAAGACCAGCGGCGACGCCTCGGTGGCCGGCTGCCGCGTGGGCGACCCGGCCACCGCCCGGAAGCTCAGGGGCCTCGTCGGCCTGATGCCGGAGGAAGCCGGGCTCTACCCGGACCTGAGCGCGGCCAGGACCCTGGACTTCTACGGCCGGCTCTACCAGGTGCCCTCCGAGATGCGGGCCCTGCGCACCGAGCGGCTGCTCACCATGCTCGACCTGTGGGACCGCAGGAACGAGCGCGTGCGGACGTTCTCCAAGGGGATGAAGCAGCGGCTGACCATCGCCCGGGCGCTGATCAACGACCCTCCGGTGCTCTTCCTCGACGAGCCCACGGCGAACCTGGACCCGGAGGGCGCCAAGACCGTCAGGGACTTCCTCCTCGAGCTGAAGCGCGAGAAGCGGACGATCCTCCTCAACACCCACCAGCTGGCCGAGGCCGAGCGGGTCTGCGACCGCGTCGGCATCATGCAGACCAGGCTGATCGCGGTCGGCACGCCGGACGGACTGCGCGGCAGCGGGTCCGCCCGCACCACGGCCATCCAGCTCGCGGTCGTCACCGACGCCGTCGTCGCGGCCGCCAGGAACGCCGGCCGCGCGCACGTGACGGTCACCGGCCGCACGCTCACCGTCCCGGTCGACAAGCCGGAACGGGACAACCCCGAGCTTGTGAAGGCGATCGTCGCCGCCGGCGGCGAGATCCAGTTCGTCAACGGGAGCGTCCCCACCCTGGAGGAGACCTACCTGAAGCTGCTCGGCAGCGACAAGAACGAGAAGCACGAGAAGAACGACAAGGTCGCGAGGTGACAAGGAAATGAACTGGCAAAACGTGGTGACCATCGCCCGCAAGGACCTGACCATCATGATGACGAGGCGCAGCCTGCGCATCGGCCTGGTGGTGCTCCCACTGGGCCTGGCGATCCTGTTCTCGCAGATCATCGCGCACGCTAACATTCCCGCGGTCACGCTGCCGCAGGAGCTCAACGCGTTCTTGTTCTTCTTCATGATCTACACCGGGGCGCTGCCCGCCACCATGGCCTCCTACAGCATGGTCGGCGAGAAGATCGAGCGCAGCCTCGAGCCGCTGCTCGCCACACCGGCGAGCGACGGCGAGATCCTGCTCGGCAAGGGCCTCGCGGCCCTCGTCCCCCCGCTGCTGGCGATGTGGGCGGGAATGCTCACGCTGATGACGCTCTGCGACGTGAGCACCCACGCCGTCCTCGGGTACCTGTACTTCCCGAACTGGCTGGCAGCCGTCACCGTGTTCGTCGTCGCGCCGCTGCTGGCGATCATGGCCGTCGGGTTCAGCGTGCTGATGTCCGCGCGGGTGAGCGAGGTGCGCACCGCGCAGCAGCTCGGCGCGCTCGCCGCGATCCCCGGCGCGGGCCTCTACATCGGGCTCATCACGGGGGCGTTCTCTCTCGACGTGGTCTCGCTCGTCGTCATCGCCGGCATCCTCACCGCCCTCGACGCCGGCCTGGCCCTCGCCGCCCGCGCCACGTTCCACCGCGAGGAGATCCTCACCCGGTGGGCCTGACCCAACGGCCGGCCTGCTCGGCCAGCTCCGCGTAGAGCGCCGCGGTCTGCGCGGCGACCGCGTCCCAGGAGAACTCCGCCACGGCCCGCTTGCGCCCGGCGAGCCCCATCGCGGCCGCCCGGCCGGGATCGCGCAGCAGCAGGTTGAGCGCGTCGGCCAGCGACGCCGGGTCCTCCGGCGGCACGAGCAGCCCGGTCACGCCGCCGTCGACCACCTCGGGGATGCCGCCGACCCGCGACGCCACGACCGCGGTGGCGCAGGCCATCGCCTCCAGGTTGACGATCCCGAGTGGCTCGTAGACGGACGGGCAGACGAACGCCAGGGCGTGCGTCAGCAGCTGGATGACCTCCGTCTTCGGCAGCATCTGGGGAATCCAGACCACGCCCGAGCGCGACGACCGCAGCCCTTCCACGAGGGTCCCGACCTCAAGGCCGAGTTCGGGCGTGTCGGCCGCCCCGGCGCAGAGCACGAGCTGCGCCGAAGGGTCGAGCGCGGACGCCGCCCGCAGCAGCACGGGCACGCCCTTCTGCCGGGTGATCCGGCCGACGAAGATGACGTACGGCCGGTCAAGGTCGACGCCGTGCTTGACCAGCACGTCCGTCTTCTGGTCGGGCGCGTACTGGGCGGTGTCGATCCCGTTGCGGATCACGCGGACCCGTTCCGGCGGAATCTCCGGGTAGACGGAAAGCACGTCGGACCGCATCCCGTCGGACACCGCCACCACCGCGGCCGCCGCGGCGAGCGACACCCGCTCGGCCCAGGAGGACAGCGCGTAGCCGCCGCCGAGCTGCTCGGCCTTCCACGGCCGCAGCGGCTCGAGCGAGTGCACGGTGGCGACGTGCGGTATGCCGTGCAGCAGCGACCCGAGGTGCCCGGCGAGGTTGGCGTACCAGGTGTGCGAGTGGAGCAGGTCGGCGCCTGCCACCGCGTCCGCCATGGACAGGTCGGCGGAGAACACCCGCAGCGCGGCGTCGTCCAGCACGGGCCAGGGCTGGTGCGCGACCACTGTGTCGCGTAGCAGTGGGTCCCGCGGCGCCCCCTGGCAGTGCACGGTGAGGTCGACCAGCGGCGCGAGCGCGCGGGCCAGGTACTCGACGTGCACGCCCGCCCCGCCGTACACCTCGGGCGGGTACTCCCTGGTGAGCAGCGCGACTCTCATCCCCCGCTCGCCTCCGGGCGCTCGGGACCTTCGACTCACGGGACTCACGCGACGACTTCCCGCCCCTTGCCGACGACGGTGATGCCGCCGGGCGAGACCACGAAGCCGCGGGCCCGGTCGTGCTCTTTGTCCACGCCGATCTTGGCGCCCTCGGGCACCACGACGTTCTTGTCGATGATCGCGTCCCTGATCTCCGCGTGCCGCCCGATGATCACGTTGTGCAGCAGCACCGCCCGGTCCACGGTGGCCCACGAGTTCACCCGCACCCCGGGCGACAGCACGGACTGGCGGACGAGGCCGCCGGAGACGATCGCGCCGTTGGACACCAGGGAGTCGATCGCCCGGCCGACCCGGTCGCCGTTGTCGTGCACGAACTTGGCGGGCGGCAGCGGGTCCATGTGGGTGAGGATCGGCCAGCGGTTGTTGTACAGGTTGAACATGGGCTCGACGGTGCGCAGGTCCATGTGCGCGTCGAAGTAAGCGTCGATGGTGCCGACGTCGCGCCAGTAGCCGGCGTCGCGTCCCGTCGAGCCCGGCACCTCGTTGGTGAGGAAGTCGTAGGCCTGCGCCGCGCCGTCCGCCACCATCGCGGGGATGACGTTCCCGCCGATGTCGTGCCGCGACGAGGAGTCGGTCGCGTCCGCGTGCAGCACGTCGACGAGCGCCTTGGTGTCGAACACGTAGATGCCCATCGACGCGAACGACTCGTCGGGCGAGTCGGGGATCGTCGGCGGGTTGGCGGGCTTCTCCACGAACTTCTCGACCGTCCGGCCGTTGGACCCCACGCCCACGATGCCGAACGCCTTCGCGTCCTGCCGGGACACGGGGATCGCGGCCATGGTGACGCCCGCCCCGTGCTCCAGGTGCTGCGCGATCATCTGCCGCGGGTCCATCCGGTACACGTGGTCGGCGCCGACGACGACCACGATGTCCGGCTTCTCGTCGTTGATCAGGTTCATCGACTGGAAGATCGCGTCGGCCGAGCCGCTGTACCAGTGCGCGCCGCGCCGCTGCTGCGCGGGCACCGGCGTCACGTAGTTGCCGAGCAGGTCGCTCATCCGCCAGGTGACCGAGATGTGCCGGTCCAGGCTGTGGCTCTTGTACTGGGTGAGCACGCAGATCTTCCTGATGCTCGAGTTGGCCAGGTTGGACAGGGCGAAGTCAACCAGCCGGTACACCCCGCCGAACGGCACCGCCGGCTTAGCCCGGTCATCCGTCAGCGGCGCCAGCCGCGTCCCCGCCCCGCCCGCCAGCACAATCCCCAGCACCCGCGGGTCCGCCATGTTGTGTCCTTCCGCCCTTGATCCGGAAGTAACTCTGCACCACCTAGATCCCCCGGCGGAAGCCGGGTACGCCAGAAAAATCAGTTGAGGGGCGAGCTTCAGGGCGCGCGGAGGCGAGCGCGGGAAACCTGAGCGCGAGCCGAAGCGCGCCGCCTGCGTTCCCGGACTGAGGAGGGAGGGAGCGACGGAGGAGCGGACGAGTGACGAGGGAGGAAACGCAGGCCTTAGGGCGCGCGGAGGCGAGCGCGGGAAGCACTGTTGAAGCCGGGCTTGATCACCGTGTTAATTAGCCGCAGCCGCTCGTCGAAGGGAGCGAACGCGCTCTTCATCGCGTTGATCGTCAGCCATTCGATGTCCGGCCAGTCGTAGCCGAACTCCCTAGCCAGCAGCTCGAACTCCGAGCTGAGCGAGACGTTGCTCATCAGCCGGTTGTCCGTGTTCACCGTGACGCGGAACTGCATCTGGCGCAGGAGCCGCAGCGGATGGTCCTGGATGGACGGCACCGCGCCGGTCTGCACGTTCGACGAGGGGCACATCTCGAGCGGTATGCGCCGGTCACGGACGTAGCCGGCCAGCCGGCCGAGCCTGACCTCGCCGTCGCCCGAGATCTCGATGTCGTCGGCGAGCCGCACCCCGTGGCCGAGCCGCTCGGTGCCGCAGTACTGCACGGCCTCCCAGATCGACGGCAGGCCGAACCCCTCGCCGGCATGGATCGTGATGTGGAAGTTCTCCCGGTGGATGTACTGGAACGCGTCCAGGTGGCGGCTCGGCGGCCAGCCCGCCTCGGCGCCCGCGATGTCGAATCCGACCACGCCGTTGTCGCGGTGCCTGACGGCCAGCTCGGCGATCTCCTGCGATCGCGCCGCCGTGCGCATGGCGGTGAGCAGCCCGTACACGACGATCGGGCGCTTTGCTTGGCCCGCGCGGAACCCGTCGAGCACGGCCGCGACGACCTCGTCGAGCGCCAGGCCCCGCTCGGTGTGCAGCTCGGGCGCGAACCGGACCTCGGCGTAGACGACGCCGTCGGCGGCCAGGTCCTCCGCGCACTCCTGCGCCACCCGGTACAGGGCGTCGGCGGTCTGCATCACCCCGACCGTGTGCCGGAAGGCGTCCAGGTACAGGTTGAGGTGGCCGCGGTGCGACCCGGCGGTGAGTGCCTTCGCGAGCTCGACCGGGTCGCGGGCGGGGAGGTCACGGTAACCGGTCTCCTCGGCCAGCTCGATGACGGTCCCCGGGCGCAGGCCGCCGTCCAGGTGGTCGTGCAGCAGCACCTTCGGCGCGTCGCGGATCTGGTCGATCGTCGGGCTCACGACTGACCCTCCCGCTCGCCTGCAAACCAAGGCTCGCTCACGACGGCTCCCGGCGCGCGGACAGGTCGGCCGCGTCGAACGCGGCGGGCAGCAGCTCGCCGAGCGGCACGGGGCCGCGGGCCGTGTCCACGAGGAGCGCGCCGCCGCCCGCCTCGAGCAGGAGCTGGCGGCAGCGGCCGCAGGGCAGCAGGGCGTCGCCGTCCCCGGCGACGACGGCGACCGCCACCAGCGCCGGCGCGCCGGGCCCCGGCGGCCCGGTCGGTCCTGGAGACGCGGTGGCGTGCAGGGCGGAGACGAGTCCGCATTCGGCGCACAGCGTGAGGCCGAACGAGGCGTTCTCCACGTTGCAGCCCGTCACCACCCGTCCGTCCGCGGTCAGCCCGGCGGCGCCGACCGACAGCCCCGAGTACGGCGCATACGCGCGCCTGGCCGCCTCGGCGGCGGCGGCGCGAAGCCCCGTCCAGTTGATGATCACCTAAAAACCATGCGACAACTTCGCCCCACGGGCAACCGGTCTTGAAAACTCAATATTTCCGATCGAAAACATATAGATAGGTTAGATGCATTTTTTCGGATAAACGCACCAACGTGCATTTTTGTAGGAACACATCAATTTGGCGGACGTGAACGGCTCGGACGTGGCCCGATGATCGCAATTCTGCAACGACGTGGCTGAATACCCGCAGAATGTCTTCCCAGCGGGGCCGGCCGAGAATTAATCTTCCGCCAACCTGTGTTAGGAGCGGCCCTCCATGCCTGGGCGGCGGCACACCAGGTCTAGGGGAGGAAACGGTGAGAAAGACCGGGTTGATAACGACGGCCGCGGCGGCCGCGGCAAGCTTGCTGATCGCCGCGTGCGGCAGCAGCTCGTCGAGCGCGCCCTCGTCGTCCAGTACTTCATCGTCAGCGTCGACGGCATCGTCGAGCGCGGCGGCTACCGGCAGCACCGGCGCCACCGGCGCCGCGGCGGGGAGCAGCTTCCTTGGCTGCATGGTGACCGACACCGGCGGCATCAACGACAAGTCGTTCAACCAGTCGGCGTGGCAGGGCATGCAGGACGCTCATGCCGCCAACCCGAACATCACGGTGAAGTACCTGCAGTCCACCACGCAGAGCGACTACGTGCCGAACATCAACACGTTCCTCGGCGAGAAGTGCGGCATCATCGTCACGGTCGGCTTCCTGATGGCCGCCGCGACGGAGAGCGCGGCCAAGGCGAACCCGAGCCAGGACTTCGCGATCGTCGACTGCTCGTACGCCTCCGGCTGCCTGACCGGCACCAAGGAGAGCAACATCGACCAGCTGACGTTCAACACCGTGCAGGACGGCTTCCTCGGCGGTTACCTGGCGGCGGGCATGAGCAAGAGCGGCAAGGTCGGCACGTTCGGCGGTGAGGACTTCGGCACCGTGACGATCTACATGGACGGCTACTGGGACGGCGTCCAGTACTACAACAAGCAGCACAAGACCAACGTCCAGGTGCTCGGCTGGAATGAGCAGACCCAGAAGGGCGAGTTCACGGGCGACTTCACCAACCAGACGAAGGGCCAGACGGTCACCCAGACGTTCATCAGCGAGGGCGCGGACGTCATCTTCCCGGTGGCGGGCAACGTGGGCCTCGGCGCGGCCAAGGCCGTGCAGCAGGCCGACGCGTCCGGCGGCAAGGTCAACATGATGTGGGTTGACACCGACGGCTGCGTCAGCGCGGCGCAGTACTGCAAGTACTTCATCACCAGCGTGACCAAGGGCATCGCGACCTCGGTGCAGGGCGCGGTGACGGCGGCCCAGTCCGGCTCCTTCAAGGGTGGCACCTACGTCGGCACGCTCGCCAACGGCGGCGCGGTGCTCTCGCCGTTCCACGACTTCTCCGGCACGGTTCCCGCCGCGCTGCAGTCCGAGCTGAAGACGATACAGGCCGGAATCGAGAACGGGAGCATCCAGACGCCGACCAAGAGCCCGGTCTAAGCGCGGTCGAACTTACGTGGAACTTGAGCTCAGGGGCATCACCAAGAGGTTCGGCCTGCTCGCGGCCAACGACGGGATCAGCCTGTCGGTGGCCCCTGGCCAGGTCCACGCCCTGCTCGGCGAAAACGGAGCGGGGAAGACCACGCTGATGAACGTCCTGTACGGGCTGACCCAGCCCGACGAGGGCGAGATTCTGCTCGACGGCGAGCCGGCGAAGTTCGGCTCGCCCCGTGACGCGATCGCGGCCGGCATCGGCATGGTGCACCAGCACTTCATGCTGGTGCCGGTCTTCACGGTCGCGGACAACGTCACGCTGGGTCACGAATCGAGCGATTTTTCTCGGGGGGGTTTGGGGGGGTCGTCCCCCCGGGGGATACTCGGAAGGGGCGGCCTCCTCAACCGGGGCAAGGCCCGGCGCGACGTCGCCGACCTCTCGCACCGCTACGGCCTCGACGTCGACCCGGACGCGCTCGTCGGCGAGCTGCCGGTCGGCATCCAGCAGCGGGTCGAAATCGTCAAGGCGCTGATCAGGCAGGCCAACGTGCTGATACTTGACGAGCCGACGGCCGTGCTCACCCCGGCGGAGACCGAGGAGCTGTTCCGCATCATCCGCCAGCTCAAAGAAGGCGGCACCTCGGTCATCTTCATCTCGCACAAGCTCAGGGAGGTCCAGGCGATCGCGGACACCATCACCGTGCTGCGCCGCGGCCAGGTCGTCGGCCAGCGCACGCCGCCCGTCACCGAGGACGACCTGGCGTCCCTGATGGTCGGCCGGAACGTGCAGCTGCGGGTCAGCAAGCAGCCGGCCAAGCCGGGCGAGGTGGTGCTCGACGTCGCCGACCTGACGGTGGGGGACTCCGGCGGCCTGCCCGTGAACGGGCTGTCGTTCCAGGTCCGGGCCGGGGAGATCCTGGGCATCGCGGGGGTGCAGGGCAACGGGCAGACCGAGCTGTGCGAGGCGCTCATGGGGCTGCGGCCCACGGTGGGCGGTTCGGTCACGGTCAACGGCCGCGACCTCACCCGCGCGTCACCCCGCGCGAGGCTGCGGGCCGGCGTCGCCTACGTGCCCGAGGACCGCCGGGAGGACGGCCTCGTCGGAACGTTCTCAGTAGCCGAGAATCTGATCCTCGACATGTACGACCGGCCGCCGTACGCCTCGGGGATCAACCTCCACCTGCCCGCGGTCCGCGCGAACGCGACCGAGCGGATCCAGGAGTTCGACATCCGCACCGGGTCGCCCGCCACGCCCGCCGGCACGCTGTCCGGCGGCAACCAGCAGAAGGTCATCCTGGCCAGGGAAGTGGGGCGCGAGCACAAGGTGCTGATCGCCAGCCAGCCCACCCGCGGCCTCGACGTCGGTTCCATCGAGTTCGTGCACCGCCGGATCATCGAGCAGCGTGACCACGGCGTCGCGGTGGTCATCGTCTCCTCCGAGCTTGACGAGATCTACGCGCTGGCCGACCGGATCGCGGTCATGTACGAGGGCAAGATCACCGGCTTCCGCGACCCCGACGTGCCCGCCGCCGAGCTGGGCCGGCTGATGGCCGGCGGCGCGGACAGCTCGGGCGTGCCCGGCGCGACCGTCGAGGCCGACGGTGCGCTGCTGGTGGACGGCGCTCAACCGGTGCGCGAGGCGGACCCGGCGCATGAGGGCGGCGCCGCGCCCGACGGCGACCCAGGGTACGACGGCGATGGCGCGCCTGCCCCCGCCGACCAGGAGGAAGCGTGACCACCCCCCCGCCCGCGCTCCCCTCACCGGAGCCGGGGCCTTCCACCACGGGGCCGTCCGCCGCGCCTCAGGCCGAAGACGAAGACGCGAAGGCCAAGGACGGCCGCTCGTTCGGTGATTTCCTCCGCGAGGCCGTCCAGGAGAACACCGTCACGGTCACGGTGCTCGCGCTGCTCAGCGCCACCGTGCTCGGCGGCCTGCTGACGGCGTTCACCAACAGCGGCGTGCTGCACGCGTGGAGCAATTTCTTCTCCGCGCCGGGCAACGCGATCGCGAAGGCGTGGGACGCCGCGTCCGGCACGTACGTCGCGCTGTTCGAGGGGTCGGTGTTCAACCCGCACACGATCTCCGCGCTGTTCCAGCAGGCCTCGTTCTCCACCGCGATCCACGACGGCTACCTGTCCGCCGTGTTCAACCCGCTGTCCGAGACCGCGGTCCAGGCGACGCCGCTGATCCTGGCCGGACTCGCCGTGGCGCTGCCGTACCAGGCCGGCCTGTTCAACATCGGCGGGCAGAGTCAGTTCATCGGCGGCGCGATCATGAGCGCCTGGCTCGGCTACGCCGTCAACCTGCCGTTCTTCGTGCACGTGGTCGTCTGCGTGATCGGCGGGTTCGTCGGCGGCGCGGCGATCGGCTGGCTGGCCGGCGAGATCAAGGCGCGCACCGGCGCGCACGAGGTGATCGTCACGATCATGCTCAACTACGTCATGCAGTACTTCCTGGCCTACCTGCTCTCATCGCAGTCGCTGCTGCAGGCGTCAGGGTCGTCGAACGCGATCACCCCGGCGATCGCGTCGGACGCGCACCTGCCGCTGCTCGCCGGCACCCACCTGCGCATCAACGCCGGCTTCCTGATCGCGCTCGCCTGCGCGTTCGCGGTGTGGTGGCTGCTCAACCGGACCACCACCGGGTTCGAGTTCCGCAGCGTCGGCGCGAACGCCAGCGCGTCGCGCGTCGCCGGGATGAACGTGGAACGCAACTGGTCACTGGTGATGCTGATCGGCGGCGGGCTCGCGGGCCTCGCGGCGTCCACGGTCATCCTCGGCACCGACTTCACGCTCAACCCGCAGAGCTACGGCACCTACGGGATCGACGCGATCACCGTGGCGCTGCTCGGCCTCGGCCGGCCGGGCGGCGTGGTGGCCGCCGGCCTGCTGTTCGGCGCGCTGCACGCCGGATCTCCCGGCATGCAGACGGCCACCGGCACGCCGGTGCAGATCGTGCAGGTCATCCAGGCGCTGATGGTGCTCTTCGTGGCGGCGCCGCCGCTGGTCAGGGCCACCTTCCGGCTGCGCGCGGCCCGCGCGCGCGGCGTCAGCACGAGCATGTCAAAGGGGTGGAACGCTTGAGCTCTGCCGCAGCCGACCGGCTGCCCGTGCTGCTGACTCCCGGGCCGCCGAGCGGCGCCGCGTCCTGGGGCGGCCGGTTCGCCGCGCCGGTCACCTACCTGGTGTTCGGGCTGCTCGACATCCTCGTGTTCGGGCTGCACGCCAAGGGTACGGTGACGTTCTCGTTCACGCCGGAGTTCGCCAAGGTCAGGGTGCCCAACCTGGGGCTTCCGGCCCAGGTCACCGCCTACGTGTGCGGCGCGGCCACGCTGGCGCTCGCCGCGGCGCGGCTACTCGAGGTGTTCGGCGTCGTCCGCCTCGGCCGCGTGCCGCGGCGGGTCATCATCGGACTGGTGCTGTTCCTGTTCGTCATCGCCCTGCTCGCCTGGGCCAGCGGCGGCCAGTCGATCCCGTTCAACGTGGTGAACCTGCTCGCCGGCACGCTCAGCGACTCGATCCCGATCATGCTCGGCGCGCTGACCGCCGTGATCTGCTCGACCTCCGGCGTGATCAACATCGCCATCGAGGGCCAGCTCCTGCTCGGCGCGTTCTGCGCGGCGATCGCGACGACCGTCACCGGCTCGCTCTGGCTCGGGCTGGTCTGCGGCGCCCTGGCGGGGTCGCTGGTGGCGGCGCTGCTCGCCGTGTTCGCGATCGCCTACCGCGTCGACCAGGTGGTGCTCGGCGTCGTGCTCAACACCCTGGTGCTCGGCCTCACCGGGTACCTGTACAACGCGATCATGGTGCCGTACGGCAACACGCTGAACAGCCCGGCGACGTTCAACCCGGTGAAGATCCCTGGGCTCGGAGACATCCCGATCATCGGGCCGGTGTTCTTCGACGCCTCCGTCTTCCTCTACATCACGTACGTGCTGCTCGCCGTCATCCAGTTCGGGCTGGCGCGCACCCGGTGGGGGCTGCGCACCAGGGCGGTCGGCGAGCACCCGGTCGCGGCCGACACCGTGGGCATCCGGGTACTGGCGACCCGGTACCGGAACGTCATCATCGCCGGGCTCATCGCGGGGATCGGCGGCGCGTACTTCACGGTGGGCTCCGTCGGCTCGTTCGGTCCCGACATGTCCTCCGGCGAGGGTTACATCGCCCTCGCGGCGATGATCTTCGGCCGCTACACGCCGTTCGGCGCGATCGGCGCCGCCCTGCTGTTCGGCTTCACCACCCAGCTCCAGTCGATCCTGTCCAGCATCAACGTGCCCATCCAGTCGAACTTGCTGCTGCTCACCCCGTACGTCGTGACGATCATCGTGGTGGCCGGCCTCGTCGGCAAGGTCCGCGGCCCCCGCGCCGAGGGCATCCCGTACGTCAAGTCCTGACGCTCGGGGGGCGCCATTGCCCCCGCCGAGAACCTGGTCATAGCATCATCCGCATAACCACCGGCCACGGGACTGCGCGAGGCCACCAAGACGAAGGAGGCTGGCGGCAGGCGAGTAAGCCGCAGTCGTTCGGGATAAGCCTGGTACTCCTCCTACGCGAAAGGCGAGAGATGACGATCGTGCGAGCGGCCCTCGTGCAGGCCGTCTGGACCGGCGACAAGGAGAGCATGATCGCTCACCACGAGGAGCAGGCCAGGCTGGCCGCCGCCGAAGGCGCGCAGGTGATCTGCTTCCAGGAGCTTTTCTACGGCCCGTACTTCTGCCAGGTGCAGGAGTCGAAGTTCTACGAGTACGCCGAGTCGGTCCCCGGCCCGGTCACCGAGCGCTTCGCGAAGCTGGCCGGCGAGCTGGGCATGGTCATGGTGCTGCCGGTGTACGAGATCGAGCAGCCGGGCTTCCTTTACAACACGGCGGCGGTGATCGACGCCGACGGGACGTACCTCGGCAAGTACCGCAAGCACCACCTGCCGCACCTGCCCGGTTTCTGGGAGAAGTTCTACTTCCGGCCGGGCAACGGCGGCTACCCGGTGTTCGAGACCGCCGTGGGCCGGATCGGCGTCTACATCTGCTACGACCGGCACTTCCCGGAGGGATGGCGGGCGCTCGGGCTGAACGGGGCGCAGATCGTCTTCAATCCAAGCGCGACGAGCGCGGGGCTTTCCGATCACCTGTGGAAGCTTGAGCAGCCGGCCGCGGCGGTTGCGAACGAGTACTACATCGGCGCGATCAACCGGGTTGGCGTCGAGGAGTACGGCGACGACGTCTTCTACGGCACCTCGTACTTCGTCGGCCCCGAGGGGCGGCTGGTCGGCGCGGCGGGCGCCACGGATGCCGGCGAGCTCATCGTCAGGGACCTGGACCTGGACCTCATCGACACCGTGCGCAACAAGTGGGCGTTTTACCGCGACCGCAGGCCGGACGCGTACGCCGACCTGACCCGCCCGTAGTCACCGTTCACCCGGAGAGGAGCCAGTCATGCGCACGCTGATCCGCGGCGGGACCGTGGTGAACCAGAGCGGGCCGCAGCCGGCCGACGTGCTGATCGACGGCGAGACGGTCGCCGGGGTGTTGTCGCCCGGCCTGTCCGCCGAGATCACGGCCGACGAGGTGATCGACGCGGCCGGCTGCTACGTGATCCCCGGCGGCGTCGATGCGCACACGCACATGGAGATGCCGTTCGGCGGCACCACCGCGAGCGACACGTTCGAGACGGGCACCGCCGCGGCCGCCTGGGGCGGCACGACCACGATCATCGACTTCGCGATCCAGACCCCCGGCGAGGTGGTGCCCGAGTGCCTGGAACGCTGGCACGCCAAGGCCGCGGGCGTCTGCGCGATCGACTACGCGTTTCACATGATCCTCGGCGGGGTCGACGACGAGTCGCTCAAGGCCATGGACCACCTGATCGACCACGAGGGCGTCAGCAGCTTCAAGCTGTTCATGGCCTACCCAGGCGTGTACTACAGCGACGACGGGCAGATCCTGCGCGCCATGCAGCAGGCCGCGGGCAACGGCGCGGTCATCATGATGCACGCGGAGAACGGGATCGCGATCGACGTGCTCGCCGCCCAGGCGGTCGCCCGGGGCGAGACCGCGCCCGTCTATCACGGGCTCACCCGGCCCGCCGCGCTCGAGGCCGAGGCGACGCACCGGGCGATTGCGCTGGCCGGGGTCGCGGGCGGCACGCCGCTCTACATCGTGCACATGTCGGCGACCGAGGCCCTCGCGGAGGTCAGCGCGGCGCGGTCGCGCGGCGCGAACGTCTTCGCCGAGACCTGCCCGCAGTACCTGTACCTCACGCTCGAGGACCAGCTCGGCGCGCGGGGGCCGGAGGGGGACAGTTTCGAGGGCGCCAAATGGGTGTGCTCCACGCCGCTGCGCAGCAAGCACGAGCCGCACGCGCGCGACCTGTGGCGCGGGCTGCGGACCGACGACCTCGCGGTCGTCTCCACCGACCACTGCCCGTTCTGCTTCAAGGACCAGAAAGAACTCGGGCGGGGCGACTTCAGGAAGATCCCGAACGGCATCGGCGGCGTCGAGCACCGGATGCAGCTCATCTACCAGGGAGTGGCCGACGGCAAGCTGTCGCTCGCCCGCTGGGTCGAGACCTGCGCGACCACGCCGGCCCGCATGTTCGGGCTCTACCCGCGCAAGGGCGTCATCGCGCCCGGCTCGGACGCCGACATCGTGCTGTACGACCCGGCCGGCGTTACCCGGCTGGGGGTGGCCACCCACCACATGAACATGGACTACTCGGCGTACGAGGGCGTCGGCGTGGCGGGGAGCGTGCGGACCGTGCTGTCGCGCGGCACCCGGGTCATCGACGGCGGGCGGTTCCTCGGCCGGGCGGGCCACGGCCGGTACCAGGCGCGAGGATTGTCCTCGTACCTGCGCTTATTCACTCGTGGGGGGAGCACCAGTGGATTTCGGCGTTGTCTTGCAGGCCAGCCCGCCCGCCGCGCGGGTCGTGGAGTACGCGCGGCAGGCGGAGCTCAACGGGTTCGGCTACGCCTGGACCTTCGACTCGCACCTGCTGTGGCAGGAGCCCTACGTCATCTACAGCCAGATCCTCGCGCAGACCCGCAAGATCAGGGTCGGCCCGATGGTGACCAACCCGGCCACCAGGGACTGGACCGTGACCGCGTCCACGTTCGCGACGCTGAACGAGATGTTCGGGAACCGGACGGTCTGCGGCATCGGGCGCGGCGACTCCGCGGTGCGCACGCTGTCCGGCAAGCCGACCTCGCTGTCTACCCTGCGCGAGGCCATCCACGTGATCAGGGAGCTGGGCAACGGGCGCGCGGTCGGCTACGGTGACGGCACGATCCGCATCCCCTGGGCATCGGCCAGCCGGCTGGAGGTGTGGGTCGCCGCCTACGGGCCCAAGGCCCTGGCCCTCACCGGGGAGGTCGGCGACGGGTTCATCCTGCAGCTCGCCGACCCCGACATCACGCGGTGGACGATCGCCTCGGTCCGGGAGGCGGCCGCCGCCGCGGGCCGTGACCCGGCGGACGTCAAGATCTGCGTCGCCGCCCCCGCGTACGTCGGCGGCGACCTCGCGCACATGCGCGACCAGTGCCGCTGGTTCGGCGGCATGGTCGGCAACCACGTCGCCGACATCGTGGCCAGATACGGCTCCGGCAGTCAGGTGCCGCGGGCGCTGACCGACTACATCGCCGGGCGGCAGGGCTACGACTACAACGAGCACGGCCAGGCCGGCAACACCCACGCCGCGTTCGTGCCGGACAGCATCATCGACCGGTTCTGCATCATCGGCCCGGTCGAGCAGCACGTCAAGCGCCTCACCGAGCTGCGCGACCTCGGCGTCGACCAGTTCGCCGTCTACCTGCAGCACGACGGCATGGACCAGACGCTGGAAGCCTACGGGCGCAGCGTGATCCCGTCGCTCAACCCGGCGGGACCGGCCGTGTGGTAGCCCCGTGTGATAGCCCGGCCGGCTGCCCGACCCCGGCGAAACGGCGGTGACCTCCTGAACAACGCCGCGAACTCCTGAGCAAAGCCCGCCCGCCGCCGCGGCAGCGTCGGCGGACGCCAGATATGCGGGACATTCCGGGCATGTGGGGCACGTCGTCCCGGTCGGCCGCGAAGGGGTCTTTTCATCCGGCCTTCACGCCCGAGGCGCCGGCGTGATCGCGGGTCAAGGCGGCTAAAAGACAGCGACGACGCCCATTCCATCGCAGCAAAGTAGAACAAACTACCCCCTGCTCCGCCACCCTGGCTTGATCGCGGGTCAAAATTGGCGATATTCGCCCCGGATGACCCGCAATGACGGAAACAGTCGACCGGATGGACGGACAAAGCGGGTGAAGTACCGCAAACGGAGGGGGCTGCGCGGCCGCTTGCGCGGATGACCCGCAATCTCACCGGGCGGTGCTGCGCGGGCTCGGCACTATCCCTGGAGTTCAGCCGGGCTGAAGCCCGTCACGGTTTTCCTCGCTCGGGGCCACCATGTCCGGTCTGGTGGCCGAGGCTGAATAGCCGCCGGGACTTAGCCGAGATTTACGAGTTTTAGTTGTGTGTCTGACGGGCCTGGGGGACTAGTTCGGTCGCGCGTGGCGGGCGGGCATTTGTCCAGATCATCCGCAGTGTCCCGGTTCCGCTGTTGACCCAGCGGTGCGGGATCCTGGAGTTGAACGAGACGGATTCCCCTTCGCGCAGCACCTTGGCCTCGGTATCGCCGAACACAAACGTGGCGGTGCCCTCGAGGACGAGCGCGCATTCTTCCCCGTCGTGTTCGTAGGAGCCTTCCGAGCCGCCGCCTGGCTCGGCTTCGTACATGTCGCTGCAGATCACGGCGGACCGGGCGATCGCATGGACCCGGACCCGGCCCTCGTCGCTCAGCAGGACATCGGATTCTGACCACTTGCGAACCTGCGGGACGGCCGGGTCGGAAGGGCCGCCGAACAGGTCGGCGACGTCCATCGAGTAGCACTCGGCCAGCCGCTGCAGCAAGGCGAGGCCCGGCTGCACGCCGCCGCGTTCCACGGTGCTCAGGTGCGAGACGGAGATGTTCACGGCGCCGGCGACCTCGCGCAGGCTGGCGCCGCGTTCCAGGCGGGCCTGGCGTAGTATCCGCCCGGTCTCGACGGCGGAGAACGCGTCGTCCGGCGGGCCCGGCTCGAGGGTGGCGGCGATCGCGGCCGGGCTGAAGCTCTTGCGTCGCAGTTCGCTCGCCGTGCGCACCCGCTGGACGTCCGCCATGCTGTACCGGCGCCGCGTGCCCTGGCGCAGCGGGCGGACGATGCCGTGGTTCTCCCAGTCCCGCAGGGTCGACGGGCTGACGTTGGTCAGGCGGCTGATCTCCCCGATCGAGAGCAGGGGGCTCAGCCGCTCCGCTTCCGCCTCGGCGGACTCACGCATTAACGCATCTTTCGTTGGATGATCTGGCGTGCGGTTCCCTGGGCGGTCCGTGCCGCCCAGGGAACCTTAGCTTATTACGCGCTGTCTCGGGCCGCCGCGTTCAGCTGGGCGGCGTCACCCGGACCTCGGCCATGGCAGGCGCGGCTTCTGCCGCGGGCTGAGGGCGCCTGGCGAGGAAGAGGTAGTACACGACCAGGCCGACCACCACGACGATGAGGAAGCCGAGCCCCGCCTCCCGGGGCGACTGGTAGGTGAGCACCCCGACGAGCACGGCGGACCAGACCACGGATATGACGTCGAACACCGCGCCGGCGCGCCCGTACCGCCAGGGATGATCGGGCAGCTGTCCGCGCCGCTTGGCGACGATCCCGGCGAGCACGGTCAGACCGTAGACCGCGGCCCAGCCGATCGCGGTCAGCGCCGCGAGGGCGGTCAGGAACGGCGACCAGAGGGTCAGCAGGAAGGCGATGACCGCGGTGACCAGGGTGGCGTTGACCGGCACCAGACCCTTTCCGGACAGCCGGTGGAACCACCCGGCCGCGGGCAGTTGATTGTCCCTCGCCTGTGACCACAGGATGCGCGCCGCCGTGAGCTGCAGCACCTGCGTGGTCACGATCAGCGAGGTGATCGCGATCACCTCGAAGATCTGCGGGTACAGCTGGCCAAGCCGCTCGTGCAAGACGGCCATGAGCGGAATCGAGGAGCTTGTCACCGCCGACAGGCTCTGGATGGAAAGGGTCAGGACGATCATGGCGACCGTCGCGTACACGAGCGCGGTGACGTTCGCGATGACCACGCCGCGTGGAGCCTTGCGGGAGGCGTCCCTCACCTCTTCGGCCATGTTCCCGGTCGAGTCGAAGCTGGAGATGATGAAGGCGGGCATCAGCAGCACGAACAGGAAGGGCACGAGGTAGCTGCCGTGCGCCGTGACGCCGCCGGCTGACGTCAGGAACGACGCCGGGCGGATCAGGCCCTTCGCCAGCAAGACGATGACGACGGAGCTGATGCCCACGAGTTCGCAGACGACGCCCACGTTGTTGGCGAAGGCCGACACCTTCACGCCGATGACGTTCAGGATCGTCACGAAGCCGATCAGCCCGGCCGAGAACAGCAGTACTTGTCCCTTGCCGATGTTGGAGATGCCCATCGCGGACGCGAAGTAGGGAGCGAGCGCGACGGCGTTCGCGGCCATGGCGGCGAGGTGCGCTATCACCAGCCACCAGCCCATCTGCCAGCCGAGAACCGGCCGGCCGAACTTGCGGGCGATCTGGTAGGCGCCGCCGGCCAGCGGGTAGGCCGACACGAGTTCGGCCATGGACAGCCCCACGATGACCTGGAACACTCCGCCGATGACGAACGGCCAGATGAACGCGGGGCCGCCGGTGCCGAGGCCGTAGCCGTACAGCAGGAAGATGCTGCCGGTCACGGCGATGAGGGAGAACTGGACCGCGAAGCTGGAGAACAGCCCGAGAACGCGGCGCAGCTCGGGACGGTATCCAAGCTGGCCGAGCTGAACGTCGTCAGTGGGAGGTCTTTCTTTCGGCATGAGTCTCTCCAAGGGAACTGCCGGGTGCGCTGGCTGGAGCTACCGTAGATCCGTAGATTTGAAGAACATGCACCACGCGCTGGTGCCCTGTCAAGAGCCTCCGCCGCTCAATCTTACGGTTGACAACCCGACTCTGACCTGGATACGTTCTTTCGAGTCTACGGATTTACGGTAGATTGACGGTCCCGTCTAGGCGCGGAGAGCCCATGACCTACAACGGCCCGAACGGCCGCCGGCTGCTCGCGGAGGGTCAGCGTATCGGCCGGTCGCTGACCGTCGGCAGTACCCGGCTCCTGCGCCGCGAGCGCGTGGCCGCGGAAGCGGACTACCGCAAGGCGGGCCGGGAGAACGGCCGGATCTTCACGGCGATGAATATCGGGATGAAGGACTGGCCGGAGACCGTCGAGGCGGTGCGGTGCATCGAGGACTACTGCCTGACCCGGGGCATCCGCCCGCCAGATCGCTACCAGTTGATTCCGGAGCGGCGGATGGGCCTGCCCTACAAGCTGCGGCGCGACGCGCCGGGGGAGACCGGGCCGATGCTCTGGGACTCCGACGACTGGCGCCAGCTGGGCAACTGCGCGGAGTGGATACAGCCGGAGGTCGGCGACAACATCATCGGCAGCCCGGCCAGCGTGGAGAACACCGTCGCGGCGCTGGAGGCGGGCTCGACCTATGTTGGCTGCCTCAGCCAGTTCTCCTGGCGCTGGCCGTACTTCGACGACGAGGTCGATCATCTCAGCGAGGTGGTGACGGCGTGCGGCATCCTGGCGGCCAAGCGCGACCAGGGCGTACTGCTCGACACCTACCTTGAAGACGGTATCGCCGGCACGTTCGAAGACTACGTCTCGCTGATCGGCTGGGCCGGCGTCGAGCGGTGGATCGCGGAGCTGTGCGGGTGCCCGCTCTCGGTCTCCTGGGGCGGGCTGACCGCCGACCCGGTGACCAAGACGGTGATCACGCTTGCCCTGGAGCTGGGCAACCCGGAGCGGATCCCGGCGGCCTTTGTCCAGGGCGACACGATCAGCTACACCGACGACCTCGACCAGAACGCGGGCATCTGTGCCCAGGACGTGCAGTACATGATGCTGGTCCAGGCGCGCTACCGAACCGGCGCCTGCGCGCTGCCGGTGCCGCTGACGGAGAAGCAGCGGGTGCCGACCTGGCAGGAGATCGCCCAGGTCCAGGTGATGGCCAGGCAGATCGAGCGGCGGGCCGCCGACTTGGCGAAGACCGTCGACTGGCCCGCACTCGAGATCGAGGCGGACGCGCTGGCGAGCAGTGGCGCGCAGTTCCTCGCGAACGTCAAGCGCGGGCTGGCGCGCCAGGGGACTGACATCGAAGACCCGCTGCAGGTGATGCTCGCGCTGCGCGGGCTCGGCGCGGCGCGCATTGAGCGGGCCTGGGGAGTCGGCGAGCCGTGCGCGGACTTCGCGCACGGGCGGGAGCCGGTCAAGCCCACCGAACTGGTCGCGGCGACCACGCGGGAATGCGCGCGGTTCACCGCCGCGGCCCCCGCTCCCACCCGGCACGCGGTGATCGTCGGCTCGACCGACGTGCACGAGATGGCGAAGCGGATCCTGGTCCGGGCGCTGGCCAGCGCGGGCCACGAGGTAACCGACATCGGGGTGAACAGGGACCCGGAGGACTTTGTGAACGCCGCGGCCGCCCAACGCGCAAAAGCCATCGTGATCACCACCCACAACGGGGTTGCGCTGTCGTTCGGCCGCCTCGCGGCGAAGCTGTGCGCGCACCACGGCCTCGCCGCGGTGATCGCGATGGGCGGCGTCCTCAACGAGGACAAGCCGGAAGCACCCGCCCCCATCGACGTGACCAGCCAGCTCAATGAACTCGGGATCGTGACCCCGGCAGAGATTGACGGCCTGCTGGCCTATCTACAGGAGATGAGATGACGAACACCCAGGCGCTGGCAGGCGCCGTGGCCTACGCCGCCCAGCCCAAGCAGCTCCTCATCGGGGGCAAGTGGGTCGACGCGGACGGACACGCCACCACCACGACGGAGAACCCCATCACCGGCGGGACGCTGGCCGAGCTGGCCGAGGCGCAGCCCCAAGACGTGGACGCCGCCGTCGACGCGGCCCGCGCCGCCCTGGCCGATCCCGCCTGGGCGGCGATTAGGCCAAGGGAGCGGGCCCAGCTGCTGTTCCGGCTCGCCGACGCGATCGAGGGGCAGCTGGAGGAGTTCGCCGCGCTCGAGGCCGTTGACTCGGGCAAGCCGTTGCGCAACGCGCGGAACACCGACATCCCCCAGGCGGTGGACCACCTGCGGTACTTCGCCGGCTGGGCGACCAAGATCGAGGGCGCCACGATCACGTCCAACGTCGGCGACTACATGATCTACACCCGCCGGGAACCAGTCGGCGTGTGCGGCCTCATCGTGCCGTGGAACTACCCGCTGCTGCTGACGATGTGGAAGCTCGCACCCGCCCTGGCGTGCGGGAACGCGGTCATCTTGAAGCCGGCCGAGCAGACGTCGCTGACGGCCCTGCGGCTCGCCGAGCTCGCTACCGAGCTGGACTTCCCCCCAGGCGTGATCAACGTGCTGACCGGCCGCGGCGAAGTCACCGGGGCCGCGCTCGCCGCCCACCCCGGGGTGGACAAGGTCTCGTTCACCGGCTCCACCGAGGTCGGCAAGTCGATCGCGGCCGCCGGCGCGGCCAACCTGACCCGCGTCTCCCTGGAACTCGGCGGCAAGTCGCCGAACGTCGTGTTCGCCGACGCCGACCTTGAGGCGGCCGCGTCCGGCGCGGCCTGGGGGATCTTCTACAACATGGGCGAGGACTGCTGCGCCGGGTCGCGGCTGTTCATCCAGGAGCAGGTCTACGACGAGTTCCTGGGCAAGGTGACCGAAGCGGCGGAGGCGATCAAGGTCGGCCACCCGTTCGACGACGGATCCCAGCTCGGCCCGCTCGTCTCCAGCGGCCACCACGACCGGGTGTCCGGCTACGTCGACGGCGCGCTCGCGGCCGGCGCCCGCATGGTCACCGGCGGCGGCAGGCCACGGTACCTGCCCGGCACCGAGGGCTACTACTACGAGCCCACGATCCTGGCCGACGTCACGAACGACGCGCGGATCGTTCGCGAAGAGGTCTTCGGCCCGGTCGTGGTCGCGACGCCGTTCTCCGACGACGAGCACGCCGTCAAGGTCGCCAACGACACGGTCTACGGGCTCGCGGCGGGGGTCTGGACCCAGAACCTCGGCCGGGCGCACCGGTTCGCGCACGCCGTCAAGGCCGGGACGGTCTGGCTGAACGACTACGGCCCGGCGGACGCGGCCGCGCCGTTCGGCGGGTTCAAGCAGAGCGGCTACGGCCGGGAGCACGGCCGCGAGGCGCTCAACCTGTTCCTTGAGACCAAGGCAGTGTGGGTGAACCTAGGGTCATGAGCGCCGGCGACGCGATCAGGGAACTCGACGCCCGCTTCCTGAACCCCGGCGTCGGCCCGGCCGAGCCGCTGGTCTGGGAGCACGCCCGCGGCAGCGTGATCACCGACGTGGACGGCCGGGAGTACATCGACCTCGCGTCAGGAACGCTGATCACCAACCTCGGGCATGCCCATCCCCGGGTGGTCGCCGCGGTCGCCGAGGCCGCCGCCCGGTCCCTGGCCTTCTACAACAGCTCGCACCGGGACCGGGCGGAACTGGCGCGGCGGCTGGCTGAGCTGGCCCCCGGAGACCTGGAGCGGTCGGCGTTCTTCTCCTCCGGCTCGGAAGCCGTCGACGCCGCTGTCCGGCTCGCCCGCCTGCACACCGGGCGGACCGAGGTCGTGTCGTTCGCCGGCGCGTTCCACGGCCGGTCGTTCACCTCGCTGTCGGTCAGCGGGCTCGGCCGGCTCCGGCAGGGGTTCGGCCCGGGCCTGCCCGGGGTGATCCACGCTCCGTATCCCGACCGGACCGCCGCCGCGGGCGACGGGATCGACGAGATCCGCGACGTCCTCGCCGCCGAGTCCGGGGGCAGCGTCGCGGCCATCCTGGCCGAGCCGTACCAGGGCGCGGGCGGCGTCATCATCCCGCCGCCCGGCTTCCTGGCCGGGCTGCGCAAGCTCGCCGACGAACTGGGCGCGCTGCTCATCGTCGACGAGGTGCAGAGCTCCTACGGGCGTACCGGCCCGATGTTCGCCACCGAACCGTCCGGGGTGGTGCCGGACATCATGCTGCTCGGCAAGGCGATGGGCAACGGCTACCCGGTCAGCGCGATGATCGCGCGGCCGGAGGTCTGCGCGAAGGTCCGGCCGGAACAGTTCTCAAGCAGCCACAGCGGCAACCCCGGCGGCTGCGGGGCCGCGCTGGCCGTGCTCGACGCGTTCGACGAAGAGCAGGTGCTCGCCGCCGGAGCTCGCCTGGCGGAGCTCTTCGCCGTAAGGCTGGCCGCCATCGCCGCGCGTCCGACGGTGCTGCAAGTGCGCCAGCTCGGGCTCGCGATCGGCGTGCAAGTAGAAAACAAGGATTATGCCGAACGGATTGTGGCATCTCTCCGCGGCCACGGAGTCCTGCTCAACTCGCCGATCGGGCGCACGGGCAGCGTCTTGCGGCTCGCGCCGGCGCTGAACATGCCGCGCGAGCTGGCCACACGGGCGCTCGACGCCCTGGAGGCCGTGCTATGACGCTTACCCCGGCCCTTTCCGCAACCGCCCGCCGGCTGCTCGACGAGCCGAACATCGCGGTCATCGCCACCTTGATGCCCGACGGCGCGCCGCAGACGTCGGCGGTGTGGGTGACCCGCGCCGGCGAGGACTCGGTGGCGTTCGCGACCACGCCGACGCTGAAGCTGGCGAACGTCCGCCGGGATCCCCGGGTCTCGGTCACCGTCTACGACCGGGAAGATCCCTACCTTGAGCTGAATATCCGCGGGCGGGTTACGTCGGTCGACCCGGCCCGCGGCGTGGCCCTGATCGATGGCCTTTCCTCGGCGTACTACGGCAAGACCCCCTACCCGTACCACAAGCCGGGCGAGATCTGGTTCGCGGTCACGATCGGTATCGAGCGGTGGCGCACGAACCGTGACTGAGCCGCACGTGGCAGTGCTCTCTGGCGACGAGAAAGGACAGCACCGATGAACGTGCCGGAACAGATGAATGTAGCGGGGGCGCTCGCCCGCGCGCTGCGCAGGCACGGCGTGACCGAGGCGTTCGGGCAGAGCCTTCCGTCCGCCTTCTTCCTCGCGGCGGCCGACCAGGGCATCCGGCAGATCAGCTACCGGACAGAGAACGCCGGCGGCGCGATGGCCTACGGCTATGCGCGCGTGTCCAACCGGGTGAGCGTCGTGGGAGCGCAGAACGGGCCCGCCGCCACGTTGCTGGTGCCACCGTTCGCCGAGGCGCTCAAGGCGTCCGTCCCGGTCGTCGGCTTCGTGCAGGACATACCAAGCACCGGGCGGGACCGGAATGCCTTCCAGGAACTGGATCATTTCGAGCTGTTCCGCGGCTGTACCAAGTGGGTGCGCCAGCTCACCGATCCGGCTCGCGTCGATGATTACGTGGACATGGCGATCACCGCCGCCACTACCGGGCGGCCCGGCCCCGCGGTGCTGCTGCTGCCCAAGGACGTCCTGGTCGCCGAGGTGCCGGCGGGCGCTCGGCGCCGGTCCACGGCACTCGGCCGGTTCCCGCTCGACCGGACGCGCCCGGACGGGGCGTCGGTTCGCGCCGCGGCCGAACTGCTCGCCGCCGCGCGCCGCCCGCTCGTCGTCGCGGGCGGCGGCATCCACCTCTCGGACGCCTCGGCCGCGCTGAGCGAACTGCAGCAGGCGGCCCGCCTGCCGGTGGCGACCACCACGATGGGAAAGGGCGCGGTCAGCGAACTGCACCCGCTGTCCGTAGGGGTCATCGGATCGTTCATGGGACCCACTAGCCCCGGCTATCACCTGCGCGACCTGGTTCGGTCCGCCGATGTCGTGCTGCTGGCGGGGACAAGGACGAACGAGAACGGCACGGACGCATGGCGGCTGCTGCCGGAGGATGCCAGCTACATCTCGATCGACGTCGACGGCGGTGAGGTGAACCGTAACTACGACGCGGTACGCCTCACCGGGGACGCCCGTCTCGCGCTTGAGGACCTGCGCCGGGAACTCGACGGCCTGGACCGGTCCCACCGCCTGCACCAGGACGACCAGCTGGAGGCGACGATCGCGGCCGCCCGGACCCGGTACGCCGAGGACGCGCGGCCGCTGCTCACCTCGCCCCGCTCTCCGCTCCGCCCGGAACGGATCATGGCCGAACTGGACATGCTGCTCCCGGAGACCGCCATCACCGTCGCCGACGCCAGCTACGCCACCATCTGGATGTCCTGCCACCTGCGGGCGCGCCGCGTCGGCCAGCGATTCATCTCACCGCGGGGCCTGGCCGGGCTTGGCTGGGGGCTGCCGCTCGCACTGGGCGCCAAGGCCGCCCGTCCCGACGCGCCGGTCGTCTGCATCGCCGGCGACGGCGGGTTCGGTCACGTCTGGGCCGAGTTGGAGACCGCGGTCCGTGAGCGGCTGGCGGTTACGATCATCGTCCTCAACAACTCGATTCTCGGCTTCCAGAAACACGCGGAGCTGCACAACTTCGGCGCTCACACGTCGGCTATCGGCTTCCAGCCGGTCGACCACGCGGCAATCGCCCGCGCTGTCGGCGCGACCGGAGTCCGGATCGACGCGGCGGCCGACATCGGGCCGGCGCTGGAAAAAGCACTCGCCGCGGAGACGGTGACGCTACTCGACGTCATGACCGATCCCGACGCCTACCCGCCGATCACGGCGTGGGCTGGCAGCGAGGATGCCCTGCTCAAGAAATAAACTGCCGCCGCGTGTCCCAGGAGTCCGCCCGGATGAGCAGAGCCGGCGGCTGGAGAGCCGGATCAACGGGCGCGCCCTAAAGAGGCATCCGGACCCAAGCCGCATAGGAGAGCGAATCATGCAGGCCGAACTCCGCAAGGTCCGGCGGGGGCTGAGCGAACACGAGCGCCGCGGCCGCCTCAAGTTCGCTGTGGCGCACCTCGTCCGGGCCGGTCGCCTCCAATCCAAGCGACCACCAGTCCTGCTCGCGCGCGCGGACCTCGGTGAGTTCAACCGCGCACCCGGCCTCCCCGCCGACCAGCGAAAACCAGCTGACCCGACGCCTCTTCCGCACCGGGATCCAGCCGACCGGGTCGGCATCCTCGCGGCCGAGCCGGTCACAGGGGAAGGACCATTTCTGCCAGGACTCCATCTGGCCCAAGGCGCGCCCCGCCACCTTGAGGACTCCGGTGCTGCCCTGATACGCCTTTACCTCAAGGGCCCTGCCCGCGCGGACCTTTACCGAGAGCCCCCGAAGGTCCGGTTTCAGCAGGTAGATGTCCTCCCGTATCTCCACCTCGCCCGGAAATGGCTCGAGCCATCCGGCCACCCCGGACCCGAACCTGCCCGGCAGGATCCAGCGCACCTCGAGGCTGCGGACGCCCTCCGCCGCCTGGCTATCCGGCTGCCCCGCCGTTACCTGAGCATTGCGAGACACTGGCCAGCCTTCTTCTCCCGGTAGCATTCTGGACCGCGCTTTCTTAACGCTGGCCGCACATGGCCAAGCAAGTATGCCGTCGCGGAGCCTCCCTCCCTCTGCCACGCTTGTCTGACTGCCGATCGCGTGACTTCACCCTGACCGGGTGATTGTGCGCACCGGCCCTGCGGGTGGTGGTGGTGGT
>Ga0102924_1001585_pt1 | contig 26034 bp, 17 predicted proteins | sample PaiPotPPM11metaG_FD_80116 | JGI IMG/M metagenome (GOLD analysis project Ga0102924, IMG submission 80116) | Iron sulfur acid spring bacterial and archeal communities from Banff, Canada, to study Microbial Dark Matter (Phase II) - Paint Pots PPM... ... | reverse complement strand
GTGCCCATCTGTGTTTGCAAACGCTCGCGCAGGATGTCGGTCAAGAAGTCGTCGTCCTGATCGTTGACCGGATTTTGTGTGATCGAAAGCAGCAACAGTCGAGCCTGCGCCGCGGCCGCGGCGACGCGTAACGCGAGCGCGCCGTTCTGCACTTTGTTCAGAGCTGCGGTCCGCAGGGGCGCTTCATTTAAGACCGTCGAGAGCGTGTTGAGCGCCACATTGACTCTGCCGAAGTCACCAAACACTTCGCGCATGGCCGCGTAACCGGCACGCAATTGCGCGCCGGTGTAATGGGTCCGCGGATCCTGTCGCACGACGATCGTTCGCTTTACGGTTCCGCCGGCACGCAACACCAGCGTGTACGTTCCGGGAAGCACCGTAACGCTGTCCTGACTGAAGGCCGCGCCTTGATTCCAAGTTGGCGTAAACTTCCACACCGGCGGCGCGTCTTCGGTCGTATCCCACGTGAACCGATTTAGCCCCGCTTGGTTCGTAAGGCTTTTCGCTTTGAAGTGACGGACGGCGTGGCCCGACGCGTCGATGATTTCGGCGGTCGGGGCCTTCGCGGCCGGCCGTTTTAAGTAGTAGGTAACGATCGTACCGTAAGGCGGCGCGGCTCCGTCCGCACGCGTACCGAAATAGTTGTGTTCGTTCCACTGCGTTGCGGGCCGTACCGGAAAGACGTACGCCGCTGCGCTCGACAGTCGCGCGGCATCGAGATTCTGGAGCGCCGAGAGATCGTCCAATATCCACACGCTGCGCCCGTGCGTTGCCAGCAAAAGATCGTTCCGGTCCGGCTGAATCGCAATGTCGCGTACCGACGTGGGCGGCAGATTGAAGTTGAGGTTGCGCCAATGTGCGCCTCCATCGAAACTTGCCCACAAGCTGTTTTCGAGGCCTGCGTAAATCAGTTTCGCATTTAGCGGATCGACGCGCACGCTGCGGACCTCTTGTCCGGCAGGCAGGTTTGCGGCGATGTCGCGCCAGTGTCTGCCGTAGTCCATCGTTTGGTAAACATGCGGGGTGCGGTCTCCGATCATGTGGAGATCATAAGCGGCGTACAATACCCCGGCCGCATGCGTTGAAGCCGAGAGGCTCGCAAAACGGCCAAACGGCCTGAGGCCCGGCGGCGTTACGTTGCGCCAGCTCTTGCCTGCGTCGAGCGTCAACTGGATGTAGCCATCGTCGGTGCCAATCCACAACTCCCCGCGCCTCACGCGCGAAGGCTCTATATAAAGGATAGTCTCCGAAGTCTCGGCTCCGGTACCGTCGAGCGTAATGCCCCCGGTTACGACCTCATGACTGCGCTCGTTGCGGGTCAAATCACCGCTGATCGCTCGCCAATGGGTGCCGGCGTCGCGTGTGAGAAACAGCACGTTTCCGCCCGCGTAAACGACGCCCGGATCGAATGGGTCGAACGCAATGGGTGTCTCCCAGTTAAAGCGGTACTTGAGGGTACGCGGGTCGACCACATTTTGGTCGCGCAGATACGGCGACACGGTTCGAATCTCGTTGGTGCGCGTGTCGATGATATCGAGCTCGCCGGAAAAATTTCAGCCGCCGCTCGTCATCCACACGATGCGCGGCTGGCGCGGGTCGGGAACGACCCATGTACCGTCGCCTCCGCCCATGTTCTGCCATTGGCTCGCGCTGATGCCTCCGCCGCTCAACCCATCATTGGGTGCGCACCAGACGCCGTTGTCTTGCAGCGGAGCACAAACGTGATACGGATTTTGGCGATCGAATCCGATGTGATAGAGCTGCGCTATCGGCAAATTGTGCGGCATCTGCCACGTCGCGCCGTCGTCGAATGAAAACGAAGGGCCGCCGTCGTTGCCTTCGATGATGCGCTTGGCGTCTTTCGAGATCCACATGGCGTGGTTATCGCCGTGCACACCGCGCGCGCCGATCTTCCAGGTTTTGCCGCCGTCATTGCTCACGGTTAGACGCACGGACAGCGCCCAAACGTGATCCTCATTGGCCGGATCGACGAAGACGTGCGTGTAATAGAATGGGCGTTCGTTCACTAGCGTGTTCGAGCTCATGAGTTTCCAGTTGGCGCCGCCATCGTCGCTGCGCCAAAGTATGCCCTGCTTCGATTCGATCAGCGCATACACGCGTTGCGGATCGGAAGGGGCAACTGCAACACCGATGCGGCCCGTCTCGCCCGGCGGCAAGCCATGGCCGGCGAGCTTCTCCCACGTTGCACCGAAGTCGCTCGACTTATAGAGCCCGCCTTGTGTGCCGCCGCTCTCCGAGCTCCACCCGGTGCGGCGGTACGGCCACATTCCGGCGTACACGACGCCGGGTTCCTTTGCCGAAGCGGTCATGTCGGACGCGCCTGTTCGAGCGTCTACGTATAACGTTTTCTGCCAGCTTTTCCCGCCATCGATCGTACGATAGATGCCGCGCGCGGCATTATCGGCGAAGGGATCGCCGAGAACCGAGACGAGCACCGTGTTCGAGTCGCGCGGATCGATCAGGATGTTGGCGACCAGCGCGTTGCCCAGCGTAAGCATGTGCGCCCACGACTTGCCGCCGTCGGCGCTGCGATACACGCCGTCGCCCGGCGAAACGTCGTTGCGCGGAGCGCCTTCACCGGTGCCTACCCATACAACTTTCGGATCACGCGGATCGATTGCAATCGCGCCGGTCGAACCCACAGCTTGCGAGTCGAATACCGGTACGAACGTCTGCCCGCCGTTGGTGCTGCGCCAAACGCCGCCGCCTGCCGCTCCCACATAATAGAGTGAAGAATCCGCATCGGTTCCGGCCACCGCGCCGAGCCGCCCGCCGGAGACTGCGGGTCCGACGTTGCGGAAACGCATCTGGTCGAAGAAACCCGGGGTAGGGGAGGGCTTGGGAGTCTCTTTTTTTTCGGCCGCTCCGGCTAGTTGGGTAGCGCACTCAAAAAGAGCCAGCGTCAAGAAAAACAGCAATCGGCGCATATGGGCGGTTTAGGCGCCCACGCCGGCATTCACTTCTTGGCGATGAGCGTTTTTAGAACGTATGCGATCAGGTCGCCCTCCCACTTCAACCGTGGCGCAAGCCATTGCCGCTGCGCCGGGCAGGTAATCTCGCCGAGTTCGATCACCAGCGCTCCGGCACTCGCGCGCACTTGCCTGAAGCCGTAATAATCCCGCAGGTTGTCGGTAAAATTGTCGTTCATGAACCGGAACGGAAAATAGCGAGCGTAAACGCCGCGCCACAGACGAGCTGCAGTGCTCGAAGAGCTGTCGTGGTAGCCAATCGACGCGCCCGTCGAACACGGCCGATCGTTTCCGTCGAAGTGAATAAACGCAGCTGCCTTTACTTCGAACGTCCCATCGAAATCGGCGGGTTCGCGCGCAACGGTAAACCCGTCAGCCCGCAGCACTCGAGCAACTTCATCGGCCACGATCGGCGTCCATTGCCGTTCGCCCGACGCGCCGAGATTACACCGGCGTTGTGGAAAACGCATGCAGCTGGCCGGGCGGCCTTCGTGGCCGGCGGAAATCAATGCGTCGAAATGTTGCGGCGGTGCAGAGGGCGACGGTAACAGCGAGGCCAGCGCAGCGACCAACGCCAGCCATGTCATGCTCCCGTCACGCCGTGCTCTGCGAGTCCGACGAGTTGCTTAATTCCGTCGGACGGTTCGCATTGCAGCTCCGCCAGCAGCGTTTCACGATACTGCCGGTACTGGCGCATGGCCGCAGCGCGATCTCCGCGGCGCAGATGCGCCGTGATGGCGAGCTCGCGGCCCGCTTCGTCGCAAGGGTCGTACCCAATCATTTCTTCGGCCAGTTCCAATGCTTGATGGACATGACCATGGCTGAGCGCGTCGGATGCGAGCCGGTGCGCAACTTCGAGCCTCAATTCGCGAATGTGGCGCTCGGTCGGCTCGAACCAATCCCACTGTAGCATGCGCGCCGGCCGCTTTTGGCGCAGTTGTTCGTAGATCGCCGACAGCTGCGCGCGTTCGGTATCGCCCAGCGCCGTGCGCGAGCGCAAACCGGTAACGTTGCGCTCGATCTCCCATAGGTCGACGCGAACGTCATCGTGCAGCGCGTAACCGTCTTTGCTGCGCACGATGCTCTGATCGACGTTCAGATGCGCGCGCAGCCGGTGCAAGCAAACACTCAAAGCATTGCGAGCGGAGTACTCGTCGAGCTCGGGCCATAGCAGGTCGGTCAAACGCGCGCGCGGCACGTTTTCACGCCGGATAGAAAGCGCAACCAGCAGCGCGAATTCGCGTTCCGAGAGCGACAGATCGTGGCCGGCGATACGAACGGTTCCCTTCGCAAGCTGTACTTCGAGGGGCGCGGCCTGATCGGCGCGCTCGCGCTGCAGGCGCGTCACAAACGCGTTGAGCATCCCGAAATCGGCGCGGCCTTCCGCAACGGCGCGCACCGCGTTTTGCAACGCAGGCGATTCACAACGTGCGGCGGCGCGTACCGCTGCTTCATAATTCTCGGCGGCATGTGCCGAATCGTAGGTAGCCAGCGTCAGATAGGCGAGCGACTCAGTAAACGGCGAGTGCAACTGCTGCGCGGCCGCCACGGCCGCGCGTGCATGCCGGATCGATAGTTGCGCCTCGGTCGAAGCCGCCGCCGCGATTATTCGTCCGCACGCGACGAATTTCAAGAGGTCGACATCGCCGGGCTGCTCGGCGCGGCCGCGCGCGGCGGCCGCAAAGTATGAGAGTCCGCGAACTCCGTTGCGGTGCACGATCTCGTCGAGTTCGACCCCATACCGGACGAACGCCGCATCGTCGCCGGCGAACCACGCCCCGAAACACGCTTCACCCAAATCGAAGGCGATGAAATTCCAAAGTCCCGAACGCCGCGCCCCCTCCAGCGCGCGATCCACGAACTGCCGGGCCACCGCGAATTCCCCGCGCGCGCGCGCGATATCGGCGCCAAGGGTCAACAACGTTCCCGACCCGGCAACGTCCGTTCCGCCCACCTGCGGAAGCGCCGCGGTCAAATCGCGTTCGGCTTGCCCAAGCCGGCCCTTTCGTGAACGAATAACGCCCAGCAAATAGCCCAGGTATGCCTCGACGTAATCTTTCGCCGGCGTTTCGCCGGTACGCTCAGCCAAAAATGCTTCAAGCATCGCTTCGGCTTCGTCGATCAAGCCGATATAGCTCATCAGGATAACGCGAAACAGCAGCACGTAACCGCGCTCTGCGGAACTGACTTCCGGCGGAAGCGTGCGCCAGAGCGACTCGGCTTCGTCGAGCAGCTCCTCGGAGTCGATACAGAACATGCGCAGCATAGCCGTGACTGCCCATAGGCGCGGATAGCGCTGCACGAGCGTATGATCGAGCGATGCCAGCACGCGCGCGTACTCCATCGACGGGGCGCGGTCGCGTATGACCTCGTGGCGGCCGAGAACCTCGGCCGCAGCTTCTTGATCGCCGCGCGCCAAATGAAGCTCGGCGGCACGCTGATAGCGCTTGGCATGGGCGTGTGCCGATGCCACGCGCAAGAGCATTTCTTCGCGCTGTTCGCGCCGGTGCTCCACGAGAAGCGAGCTCAGCAAAGGATGCAGCACGAACGCTTCATCCGAGCGAGTTAGAAAAGGTGACTCTTTGGCGAAATCTTCCAGCGCACGCACCGCGCGCTCTTCCGGCAAAGCGGATCGCAAATCCGCGACGCGCGCGTTCGGGATGCACGCGCACGCAAAAAGCGCTTCGACCAATGCCGGATCGAGCGAAGCCAAGACCTGATCCGCAAGGTAGTCGTGGAGTTCTTCGAAGGCGACGTCGTTGAGGCTCTCGAGCAGGTTGTCGATGCGGCCTTCGCTTGCAAAACGGCGCAAGAGAAAGACCGCGATTGGCCAGCCTTGCGACAGTTGCATGATCCGGGCGAGGAAGCCCGGCCGGTCCGCGTGCCCTCCGAAGAGTTCGACGAGCTCCGCGCGATCGAAAGCTAAGTCATCGGCGCGTAGCGTCAAAATCTCGTGAGGCGATGCGAAGCGCGTGAGGTGCACGCGCAGACTTTCGCGCGAGCATATGACGACGATGCGTCCGGGCGGCCGCTGCGCCAGCAAGCGGCTGAAAAATTCGCGCGCCGCCGTATCGCGCACCAAGTGTTCGCTATTTTCAAAAACGAACATGGAATCTTCGATCGGCTCTTTCCAAGCCTCGAGCGCCAGGTTTACTCTATCCGCAACGCTGGTACCGGCGTCGCCCATCATGAGCTCGCGCTGGGTGAGCGTCTGCGTGCGGCCGGGATTTTCTGAAGCCAAGGCCGGAATCAAGCGTCGTGCAAACTCGAGGTCGCCCGCCACGCCGGCTACATCGCAAACGGTGGCTTGGGTTTTTGAAGCGAGCAGTTGGCGGGCGAACGTCGATTTTCCAAAACCGGCGGGCGCCAAAAGGGCAACGATCTGCGGCTGCACTTTTTGGAAGCGCTCCAGCAGCGAATCGCGCCGGATTTCGAATCCCGCAGAGTTTGGCCCAGCTCCCATCGCCGCTACCTTACGACGGCGTCCTGGCAGGGGACTCTCATACATACCGGTACTCTTGTAAGTGCTTTGTAAGGACCTTGTTATAGTCCGTAAGGCCTAGGACAACGGCTCCCGGTAGGGTGTTGTGTACGGCCTCGTACGGAGCGTAGTCTTCGAATGAGGTCTTTCCCGCCTCGACTATCCGGAGATGCTATGGCCCTTTCAACCGAGGCTGCCGCCGACGTTCTGACCGGCACGGAACCCGCCATTTCACAAACCCTGGGGCGCCTGCTAGCACTCGACGAGCAGATAGACGTGCTCGGAGAGGCGTCTTCCCTGGCGGTAACGCTGCGGGGCATGACGATAGGCGAGGCGATCGACACGCTCAAGCGCATGGTTCCATTCGTGGCCGCCCCGGCGCCACTCAAAGTCGCGCGGCTACCCGACGGCAAAGCGCTTTCGACGCTTTCGGACCGCGAGCTAGAGGTCGTCCGGCTGGTAGCCGAGGGCCTTTCGAATAAGGAAATATCTTCCCGCCTGAAACTTAGCGACAAAACGGTGAAAAATCACATTTCACACATCTTGGCGAAGATGAATCTGACCGCGCGCACGCAAGTTGCCGTGTATGCAATACGCGCCGGATTAGTATAGCCGCCGCCTCAGTGTTGAGACGGTGCTGAATAGGGAAAGCTTACCGCATGGTTGACGCGCGCCCAAATTGGCCGAACGGTATCGGCCTCTTAATCATTCACCTTTGCGCCCTGGCGATTTTCGTTCCGATCTTCTTCTCTTGGCCGGCGTTTATCGTCGCCGCTTGCGTTGCGTATGCGACGGGAGCGTGGGGCATTACGCTCTGTTATCACCGCACCCTAACGCACCGCAGCGTGCGGCTGGTCAAACCCGTCGAATACGCGACGGCCATTTTAGGGCTGCTCGCCATGCAAGGCGATCCGATCTCGTGGGTGGCAACGCATCGCCGTCACCACGCGCACTCCGATCAAAACGGCGATCCGCACGATGCCGGCCGCGGCTTCGGGTGGGCGCACTGGGAATGGCTCTTCAAGCCCAACCCCGACGTGCCGCGCACCGTGCCGGAGTTTCAAAAATACTGTCCGGACCTTTGGAACGAGCGATTCTACCGCGCGCTTTACCAACTGAACTTTCCGATCCAAGTCGCTTTTGCCGGCATGCTGCTGGCGATTGGCGGATGGCCGTTCGTGGTCTGGGCCGTCTTCGGCCGCCTCGTTTTTGCCTATCATTCGACGTGGCTCGTGAACAGCGCGACGCACATGTTCGGATACCGCACATACAGGACGACCGACCGCTCCACCAACTCTTGGTGGGTCGCGTTGCTTTCCTTCGGTGAAGGCTGGCACAACAACCATCACGCGTTTCCGTACTCGGCGCGCCACGGCTTGGCATGGTACGAATTCGACATGACGTGGTGGACGATCAAGTTCTTGTGGCTCGTCCGGCTCGCCGACCGCGTGCGCGTGCCGAGCGAGGCGTTGCGCGCCCGCCTGCGCGTAACCGGCCGCAAACCGCACCCAGTCTAGCGCCGGCTTTTCCTTATTCCGGGCCACGTGCGTGCCAGGCGTATGGCACAGCGCTAAGGTATAGCTAGAGCATGCAGCGCATCGACGAACGCTTCGTGTTCTCGGCGTCCGACCTCAATAACTTTCTCGAATGCCGTCATCTGACGGAGCTCGACCGCCTCGTTGCGCTCGGCGAAAAAGTGCGGCCGGCCGAAACCGACGCGATGACCGCCCTGATCGCGCGCAAAGGCGAGGAACACGAACGCCGCTACCTCGACCGCTTGCTCGAGTTGAACGGCGGCGTCGAAGTTTTTGAACGGCCCACCAACAACACCGCGACCGGTTTGCGCGAAGCCGAGGCCCACACGGTCCGCGCGATGGAACAGGGCGTCCGCCACATCTACCAAGCGACATTCTTCGACGGCACGTTTCTCGGGCACGCCGATTTTTTGCGGCGCCTCGACACGCCGAGCGCGCGCTGGGCGTGGAGTTACGAGGTCATCGACACCAAACTCGCGCTCCATCCCAAACCTTATTTCCTCATCCAGCTCTGCAATTACAGCGAACACCTGGCGCGCATCCAGGGCACTGCGCCCGAAACGGGCTACATCATTCTGGGCAGCGGCGAAGAGGTGCAGTTCCCGCTGAACGATTACGCCGCATATTATCGGCATGTCAAGCACTCGTTCTTGCAAAGTATCGCAGGCAGCATCGACGCCTACCCTTACGAGTGCGCGCATTGTTCGGTCTGTCCATGGAACGCGCAATGCACGCAACGCCGCGACAGCGATGATCATCTCAGCCTCGTCGCAGGGATCCGCCGCGACCAAATCGTCAAACTCGAGGCGGGCGGCATTCCCACCCTTGGGCAGCTGGCCGGCGCCGGTCGCGAGCAAAAGCCGAAAAAGATGCCCGAAGCGACCTACGAACGGCTGCAGGCGCAAGCGCAGCAGCAGCACCGGCACCGTATATCCCGGCAGAACGGATCGGGTGGCGAGCATTTCTACCGGTTCCGCGAGCAAACCGACGAACTGAGCGGTTTCGCAAAGCTTCCGCAGCCCGCGCGGGGCGACGTTTTCTTCGATATCGAAGGCGACCCGCTTTACCGCCCAGACCGCGGCTTGGAGTATCTGTGGGGCGTGTATTTGCCTGACGAAGACGAATATAGGGCCTTTTGGGCGCGGGATGCGCCGCTGGAACGCGCGGCCTTCGAACAGTTCGTGGATTTCGTCGTGGAACGCCGCCGGCTCTGCCCCGACGCGCACGTCTACCACTACGCTTCCTATGAGATTTCAGCCCTAAAGCGTTTGATGGGCCGATTCGCATCGCGCGAACGCGAAGTGGATGATTTTCTGCGCAACGGCGTCTTTATCGACCTTTTCCCAGTGGTGCGTCAGGGTTTATGGATCTCTCAGCCCTCGTATTCGATCAAGAAAGTCGAAGCGTTCTACGGAATCCAGCGCGAGACCCAAGTCAGAGGCGGCGACGAGTCGATCGTCATGTTTGAATCGTGGCTCGACCACCACGACGACGCCATTCTCGAAGACATACGCGCCTACAACGAAGACGACTGCCGCTCGACCTACCGTTTGCGCGAATGGCTTTGCGTTTTGCGCGACGAGCTCAACGCCAAGCGCTCCGAGCCGATTCCGTGGCGCCCCGATCCGGTTGTCGAGCCGCAACAAGACGAAGCCAAGACCGACCTCGAAAAGCGGCTGCTTGACGGGCTGCCCGCACCGGACTCGCTCCCGGAACTGCGCGCTTGGGCCCAGGAGCCGCGCGCGCGCTGGCTGCTCGGCAACCTGCTGCAGTTCCACCGGCGCGAGAACAAACCCGAGTGGTGGAAATATTTCGACCGCTGCGCCAACCCGCAGGATCTCCAAGAGTACGACGACGAGGCGCTTGGCGGTCTCGCGCTGCGCACCGACATCCCTCCCTACAAACAAGGGGCGCGTGACAAGAATCTCGTGTACACGTACGATTTTCCGGCCCAGGAACACCGGCTGCCGTTTTCGGCCTACCACGATCCGTACACGAAAGCAAGCGCAGGTGATGTCGTCGAGATCGGCCGGCTTGCGCGCCAACTGAAGATCAAACTCGCCAAGGCGACCGCACCCGCCGCGTTACGCGCGCTGATTCCTGGAAAACCGATTCCAATCCACAAAAAACGTGCTGCTATGGAGCGCATCGCGCAAGCCTATCTTTCGGGCACGCTCTCTTCGCAATACCCCGCGACGATGCACATGCTCTTGTCGCAGCCGCCGCGCCTAAAGGTCGCGGGCCCGATTCAGCCTGCGACCGTCACGCGAGAGTCGGTTTCGGGCGTCGTGCGCAACCTCGAGCGCAGCTATCTCTTCGTGCAGGGACCGCCCGGTTCGGGCAAGACGACCGTCGGAGCGTCGGTAATCGTCGACTTGCTGCAGGCCGGCAGCCGCGTCGGCATCGTCGCGCAGAGTCATAAAGCGGTGCACAACCTGCTGCGGAAGATTGAAGCGACGGCGATGGCGCGAAACTTCCGCTTCCTCGGGTGCCACAAGGAGAGCAAGACCACCGAAGGATCGCCGTACCAAGCGTTGCCGGATTGGCCGATGATCGAAAGCCATGACGACATCGGTGCAATGACTGCCGAGCTTTGCGTGCTTGCGGCCGGCACGACATATGCGTGGGCGGACGAACGGCTTGTCGGCGAGTTCGATTACATCTTCATCGACGAGGCGGGACAGGTTTCACTGGCGGACGCGCTGATCGCATCGACGGCCGGCAAGAACGTCGTGCTACTCGGCGATCCCTTGCAGCTGCCGCAGGTCACGAAAGGATCGCATCCGGCCGGCGCGGACCTTTCGATTTTGGAACACCTTCTTGAGGATCGCAAGACCGTGCCGCCCGATCGCGGCGTCTTTCTGGACACGACGTACCGAATGCATCCGGCGCTGTGCCGGTTCATCTCGGAGAGTATCTACGAAGGCCGCCTGCGCAGCGACGAATCCACGCTGCGAAACGCTGTCGAGGCGGACGGATTTGCGCCGTACGGTCCTGAGTTCGTGCCGGTCGAGCACGACGGTAACGGTCGCAGATGCGACGAGGAAGCCGCGTGGATTCGCGGCGCCGTCGGCCGGCTGCTTCGTGGCCGCGTGACCATCGGCAACGAGGCGCCGCGCCCGATAGCGCAAGACGACATTCTGATTGTTTCACCGTACAATCTTCAGCGCATTCGCATCCGCGAGGAGCTGACACAGGCCGGCTACGGCGACGTTCCGGTCGGAACGGTGGATAAATTCCAGGGCCAAGAAGCAGCCGTGGTCATCTACAGTATGGCGACCTCGAGTGCGCAGACGCTGCCGCGTGACGCCGCATTCCTGTTCGACAAGAACCGCTTCAACGTCGCGATCTCGCGGGCTCAGTGCGTGAGCGTGATTGTGTGCAGTCCGCGGCTCTTGGAAACGCCGTGTAAGACGCCGGCGCAGATGGCTATGGTGAACTTGCTCTGCGCGTATCGAGAAGCCGCTTGTTTACGCACGGCGCCTGCGCCGATGGAACAAGCCCCGGAAAAAATCGCGCAATAATTCGAGCCGGAACAACGAGAAAGCCGAGCTCAGCGGGTTGCGCCAGGCCGGCGCTTCCGGCTCGAGTGAGGATGGATCCGGCAGCCTGACCTTCGGTCGGGTTTGCGCCGATTGGCCTTCGTCCCATTGAAATTCCGAAACTTTGCGCTGCGTCCCGCGAAAGTGCGCGAACCAGTTTTTCGGAAACCAATCGTGCGACGGTGGTTCCAGATCGGGCACGCCGAACGCGCGCAACACGTCATATGCGTCGTCCAGGCAGTTTCGCAGAATGGCGCTGTACGCGTGCTTCTCGATCCAAAGCACGGTTTGGTAAGCATTCACGGGATCCGCGTCATCGACATCGACGAACTTTACGTCGTCGTACTCGTTCTTGCGCATGCATGCGACCGGATCGTTGCCGAGCTCGTTCCAGAAATCCATATGCGGGGCATCGGCGTGAATACCCCCGCCGTGGTTCTCGACCGAACCCGCATCGACGCGGCCGGACGGATCGTAATCAAACGCCCAGCCGACATGGCTCGCGCCGTCCCCGCTGCGATATCGAACGAAGACGGCGGCGCGCCCCTTCGACAGGCTCAGGATGACACGCTAAAGGTCGTCCGGACTGATGCCTTTGAAGCCCGACTTGTCGTACTGCGTCTTCTTCGGAGGCGCGTGCACGGCCGTGTGATCCTCGTATTCGCCTTCGTACTGCACCGTCGCGGGTTCGCGCGTGCGGTCGTAAGCGCTCACGAGCTTCTGCATACCGTCGCCGCCCGCGCCCATTACTTCGGCCAGGGCTGCGTCGTCAGCGCTCATCGTATCGTAGACCGCAGCCTCGAATTGATTGCGCGGACGCCCTTCTTCATCGAGATCTTGCCCTTCGGGTTCGATCTGGATGTTGCGGTACCGCGACATGCCCGTACCGGCCGGAATGAGTTTGCCGATGATCACGTTTTCTTTCAAGCCCAATAGCGGATCGTGTTTTCCTTTGATCGCCGCGTCGGTCAGAACGCGCGTCGTCTCCTGGAACGAAGCCGCTGAGAGGAACGATTCGGTGGCGAGCGACGCTTTCGTCACGCCGAGCAGCACCGGATCGGCCGTGGCTTTCCGATCGCCCGAACCCAGCCGTTCGTTCTGCTCGAGGAAGTTGGCGAATTCAACTAGCTGTCCGGGCAGCAGTTGCGTGTCGCCGCCGTCGCGCACTTTGACCTTGCGCAGCATCGAGCGCACGATCACTTCGATGTGCTTGTCATTGATGTCGACCCCCTGCGACCGGTAGACCTTCTGCACTTCTTCCACCAGATAGTTCTGCAACGCCGTCTCACCCTTGACGCGCAGAATATCGTGCGGGTTGAGCGAGCCTTCGCTGAGCTGATCGCCAACGACGACTTTGTCGCCTTCGTGCACGAGCAGATGCATGCCGTGCGCGATATCGTACTCGTGCTCTTCGCCCGTTTCGTCGACGATGAAGACCACGCGGCGGTTCTTCTCTTCGCCAAGTTTGACTTTACCGTTGTGTTCGGCAATCGTGCCTTGGCCCTTGGGTTTGCGAGCCTCGAAGATTTCTTCGACGCGCGGCAGACCCGTGATGATGTCTTCGGTCGCCACGCCACCCGTGTGGAACGTGCGAAGCGTCAACTGCGTGCCGGGTTCGCCGATCGATTGCGCCGCGATGATCCCTACTGCTTCACCGATGTCGACTTTGCTGCCGGTCGCGAGGTTGCGACCGTAGCACATCGAGCAAACGCCGTACTTCGCTTGGCACGTCAGCACCGAGCGAATCTTGACGTTCTTGATCGCGGCATCGAGAATCGCCTTGACCTTCTCTTCGTCGATCTCGTTGTCGCGCTTGACCAGGACCGTACGTCCATCTTTGATATCTTCGGCTGCGCGGCGCCCGATGATACGATCGCCCAGCGGCTCGATGATTTCTTTGCCGGCGGCGATGTCGGATGCCACGATACCGTTGGATGTTCCGCAGTCTTCCTCGCGGATGATCACGTCTTGGGCAACGTCAACCAAACGCCGCGTCAGGTAACCCGAGTCAGCCGTACGCAGCGCGGTATCGGCCAAGCCTTTACGCGCGCCATGCGTTGAAATGAAATATTCGAGGACGGTCAAGCCTTCTTTGAGCGATGCTTTGACCGGGATCTCGAGGATGCGCCCGGACGGGTCGGACATCAGCCCGCGCATGCCGCCCAGCTGTTTGACCTGCGCGATCGAGCCGCGCGCGCCCGACGTTGCCATCATGAAGACGGGATTGAGCGGGCTGAACGAGCTCTGCATCGCGTCGCTGACGTCGTCGCTGGCTTTCGACCAAATGTCGATCGTCTTGTTGTACTGTTCGTCCTGCGAGATGAAGCCTTGCCCGTACAAGCGGTGAAGTTCGTCGACTTCGCCCTGGGCCTTGTTGAGAATCTCGTACTTCGCCTCGGGCAGGATGATGTCGGTGATCGAAACGGTCGTACCGGATTGCGTCGCGTAATGGAATCCGAGATCTTTGATCGCGTCCAAGAATTTTGCCGTCTCGGCGTTCCCGTATTTGCGGTAGCAGTCCGTAATAAGTTTTTTCAGGGCGCTCTTATCGAGAATGTGGTTCACGTATGCGTGGTTCCAATTCTCGGGGAAGGCGTTGTTGAAAATAACGCGGCCTACCGTCGTGTGGATGATTTCCCCGCGCCAGCGGACGTTCACCCACTCTTGCAGCGCGACGTTGCGCGTTTCGAGCGCCATGATCGCTTCGTTCGCGTCCATGAACGACAGGGTGCGCGCGTTCTCTCTGGTCTCGGCTCTGGCTTTCTTTCGCTTGCCGTTGCGGCCGGAAACATTGTATTCATGTTCGACGCGGGCATCGTAGTCGTCGGCGATCGCGGCCTTGGCCGGTCCGACGTACTCGTCCCGATGGAACGTGAGATAGTACAGGCCCAAGACCATGTCTTGGGTCGGAATCGAAACCGGATTGCCGTATGCGGGCAGCAAGATGTTGTTCGAGGACAGCATCAAAATGCGCGCTTCCGCCTGCGCTCCGGCAGATAGCGGCAAATGGACCGCCATCTGGTCGCCGTCGAAGTCGGCATTGTACGGCGTGCATACCAGCGGATGTAAATGGATCGCCTTGCCCTCGACGAGCACCGGCTCGAAGGCTTGGATGCCTAAGCGGTGCAGCGTGGGCGCGCGGTTGAGCAGCACCGGATGTTCGCGAATCACTTCGTCGAGCACGTCCCACACTTCAGGCCGCACGCGTTCCACCATGCGTTTCGCGCTCTTGATGTTGTGCGCTTGGCCGCGATCGACCAGCTTCTTCATCACGAAGGGCTTGAAAAGCTCCAGCGCCATTTCCTTTGGCAGCCCGCACTGATGCAGCTTAAGCGTAGGTCCGACGACGATCACCGAACGCCCCGAATAGTCGACGCGTTTTCCGAGCAAGTTCTGCCGGAAGCGGCCCTGCTTTCCTTTTAATATGTCGGAAAGCGACTTCAACGGACGATTATTGGGTCCGGTGACGGGACGGCCGCGGCGGCCGTTGTCGATCAGCGCATCGACTGCTTCCTGGAGCATGCGCTTTTCGTTCTTGATGATGATCTCGGGCGCGGACAGTTCGAGTAACCGCTTCAAGCGGTTGTTCCGGTTGATCACGCGCCGGTAGAGATCGTTCAAATCCGAGGTTGCAAAGCGGCCGCCGTCCAGCTGCACCATCGGGCGCAATTCAGGCGCAATGACGGGTACGGCCGACAAGATCATCCACTCCGGCTTGTTGCCGCTGTTGATGAACGCTTCGACGACTTCGAGACGCTTGATCGCCTTCAGGCGTTTTTGTCCGGTGGTCGATTGGAATTCGCTGCGCAGATCCTCCTGGAGCTTGCGCAAGTTCAAGTCGCGCAGCAACTCGCGGATCGCCTCGGCTCCCATGCCGGCTTTGAACGCGGTGCCATACTTCTCGCGATGTTCGCGATACTTTTGCTCCGTGAGCACCTCGCGCTTTTGCAGGGGCGTGCTGCCCGGATCGATCACGACGTACGCCGCGAAATAGATGACTTTTTCGAGCTGGCGCGGCGACATGTCGAGCAGAATTCCGATGCGGCTGGGAACGCCTTTGAAATACCAGATGTGGCTGACGGGCGTCGCCAGTTCGATATGGCCCATGCGTTCGCGGCGTACTTTGGCGCGCGTAATCTCAACGCCGCACCGGTCGCAGATCATGCCTTTGAAGCGGATCCGCTTATACTTGCCGCAATGGCATTCCCAGTCTTTGGTGGGTCCGAAGATCTTTTCGCAAAACAGGCCGTCGCGTTCGGGCTTCAGCGTGCGATAGTTGATTGTTTCGGGCTTCTTGACTTCGCCGAACGACCACGCGCGAATCTGCTCGGGCGAAGCGAGACCGATTCGCATCGCATCGAAATTGTTGACGTCTATGAGGTTCAAGAGATCTCCGGGGCCGCCGCGCGTTGGCCGGGCTTACGCAGGGAGTGCATCTCACGTGGTCACGTAAGGAATCCCACCGTCGCCGCTGGCCCCTCGGGCGCGGGCACAGACGGTTATTATACGGCTCGGGCTCTAGGGGGTCAAGGCCGCTTCGGCGGCTTCGAGCGAGTCCCCAATACCAGCAGGGCGGCCAGAATCGTGCTGTCCGCGTAGTTCACGCTTGCCATGTCGAGAATAAGGTTCCGGGCGACTCGTAGGCAGGTCCAAGCAGGCGCGAGGCTTAGAATGTCCAAAAGCAAGCGGCTCCAGAACTGTGATACGCCGCGGTTCAGCTCGATTCTGCCCGCCGAACACCGCTAAACGAAAACATTGCAATTGCCGCGGCCACCAGCGCGAGAGCGGCCGAGGTAGCCATCGCCCACGCAAAGCCGTCCACGAAAGAGCGATCCACGATCGCCCTCACGCCCGGTCGATCCGCCGGCGCGATGCTCGGGGGAACGTATCCTGTCAACAGGCGCGCCCGGTCGCGCGTCAGCGCCTGGCGCGATTGGGCGGATAGCTGCGTATGGCCGATCTGCGCATCGTACCTACCATAGAAAACTGCGCTCAACACCAGGCCCAGGGCGGCAACCGCCACCAGCCCGGCCGCGCGCGCGACCGCATTGTTTACACCCGAGGCGACACCCGCGTGTGCCGTCTCCAAAGAATTCATCACCGTTGCCGTAAGCGGCGCCACGAAAAGCGCGGCGCCGATTCCCAGCACCATCGACGCCGGAAAAAACGACAGCCAATAACTTCGTCCTTGCCCCGCAATCGCAAACAGTCCAAACCCCAGCGCGCCCACGATCGCGCCGCCGGTCAGCATTGCGCGCGAACCGAACCGCGATTGCAGCCCGCCGCTAAAACGCGAAAACAAGAAGAGGATCGTCGTCATCGGCAGCATCGCCGCGCCGGCTTGCACCGGCGTGTAGTGCTGCACATTGATTAGGTCAAACGGCACGAAGAACAGGCTGCCGCCCAGGCCGGCGTAGAGTAAGAATGTGTACGCGTTCGCGCCCGCAAAATCGCGCGAGCGAAAAAACTTCAGCGGAAGCATCGGCGAACGCGCGCGTGATTCGTAGATCACGAAGACGACGAGCATGACGAGCGACGCTGCTCCAATCAGAAGCGCCGCTGTTTCGTGAAAACCGCCTTGGAGTTGTATCAGCGAATAGACGAGCGCACCGAGTCCCACCGTAGCCAGCAAAGCGCCGGCGAAGTCGATATGCTTCCCCGCCGACTCGTCGCGGCTCTCGCGAACCCAGCGGGTCGAGATGAAGATCACCAGCGCACCGATCGGTACGTTTAACAAGAAGACCCAGCGCCACGAGAAATTCTGAGCGATGACGCCGCCGAGGACCGGGCCGACCGCTCCACTGATCGCCGAAAAAGCCGCCCAGGTGCCGATCGCCTTGCCGCGAGCTTTCGGATCGAACTGCGCGCTGATCAGCGCCAAACTCTCCGGAACGAGAAGCGCGGCGCCGACCCCCTGCACGCACCGCGCGATGACGAGCTGCTCGATCGTTTGCGCGAACGCGCACCCGATCGATGCGCCTGAAAAGAGCGCGACGCCGGCGACGAACATTTTCCGCCGCCCGTACACGTCCCCGAGCGCCCCGCCCACGAGAATCAGCGCCGACAAGAACAGCGCATACCCTTCGACCACCCACTGCATGAACTGCGCATTGGCGTGCAAATCGCGCTGGACGATCGGCAAGATGACGTTCACGGCGGTTCCGTCGAGCAGCGCCATCCCGGATCCGAGAACCGCCGCTGCGAGCACGAGCGTTCCACGCGGCGCCGTAAGGGGGGGCGACATCCTCGAAGGTTTCGGCGAGGGAGCTGCGGGCACTTGTCGCGATAGTGAAAAGGTCGCAGCGGGGATTTACGCTGCTCGAAATGCTCGTCGGACTCGGCGTGATGACGGCGATCGCGCTATTTTTGCTATCGGCAACAACGAACGTCTTGCGCTGGAATGCGGCACTCGCCGAACGCGAAGGAAACGAAGCGTCGTTGAGCGCGCTGACCGATCGCATGGAAGCTGAGGAGGATTCGGCCTGGGCTATTTTTACGCCGCCTCAAGACGTGCGCGGGAAGAGCAACTCCGACGGACACGAGCTGGACTTCTTCACGCGTGATGCGCAAAATCGCGCGCATTTCTGGGCGTACTGCTACGACCGGAATGGACAGACCCTTCAGCGCTTCGTGTATTCCGCGCCCGGCACCGGTGCGATTTCCGATGGTGTGCCCGCGCGCGGAATGAGCGCGTTCTTCGCGCGCACCTTTCCCGTGACCGCGTTACAGGATTCGAGCTCTCCCGTATATTCGAGCCTCTATCAACACGCGACGCTGCACACTGCAGCCGTGCGCTTCGGATTTGCCGGACAGCCGTGGATAGCGGGCGGAAACCAAATCACTTACGTGCGTTTCGAAACTCACCAAACCGCGCGAGTGCTGCAGCTTTCAACGCAGACCGCGCCCAGCGGTTTTATAATCGTGCTGCGGTATACGCCCTCGCCCAGTCCGACCGCGCTCGCGCGCCTGACGGCTTTAGTAGCAACGGCGCAGCTCTCGGGTCACTGGCAAGATTGTCCGGACCGCACCAAAGATTGCTCGAACGCGGAGTGGCCGCAATATCATTGGTCTGCGACCACCACGTCGCGCCACTACGAAAGTTTCGACGGCGGTTATGATTGGACGCTCTTCGATTCCACCAAGACGGTCGACACCGGCATCAGCGGCCCGACCGGGGGAGACGTTCCGAGCGTCCCGTGCGGCGTGGATTCGACCGCCGATTACGTTCGCGCATGTTCGGCGGACTGGTCGCCGGCTGCGCCCCCCGGGACTGCGGGCATGTTACTTACGCTTTAAGCGGAATCCGTGCGCGCCAGAAACGTATCGAATTCGTGCGTGAAGCGCTCGAAGTCGCTGCGGTGCAAGTTGTGGCCGTGCCCTTCGAAGACGCGCAACGCAACGTTGGGGCCGCCTCGCTCGCGAACGTATTTCAAATCGTCGAGCGGCACCATACTTTCCGGGCCTTCCCCAACCGCCAGCAGGAGCGGCTTGGGATAACGCTCGAGATCGCCGCGCAGATCCCAGGACGCCGGCGGATTTTCGTCGCGCAAACGCTTGACGGACTTATTCGGTATTTTCTGTTTCTTGAGCTCGCGCAGAAACTTGTCATACCACGCGCCATCGGCTTGGCGGATCATCGGGTCGATCGCAATCACGCGTTGCGAATCGAAGCGCCGGCCACCTAAGATCGCGACCGCGGCGCCCCACGAGTGGCCGATTAACGTGTCGACCCCGCCGGGGATAGCCGTCATCACGTTGTAAAGATCCAACAGCGAGCGGTGCAGCGTCATCGGACCGCTCGCGTCGGAATTTCCGTGCCCGCGCTGGTCGTACGCATACACGCGCGCACGGTCGCCGTAGTAAAGGGCCAGCTGCTCCCACGCTTTTCGCGAGCCGCTCATGCCGTGGATTGCGAGAATTGCGGGTCCGCGCTCACCCCACCGTTCGAGTATCGTATGCGCGCCGTCATCGAGCGAAATCCGCTCTTCGGTGTGAACCACGAGCCTGGAATTTGCGCTCAGTTGGCGACCGCCTGCCCGTTTGTAAGCGTGAAAAGGGGAACAACGCCTATAGAGGGTCCGTTCCTTCGAAGGAGGATCGAGAACAACTATGATGTGGAAAAAAGCAATCGCCGGGACGACCATGGCCGCCATGTTGGCGCTGGCAGCTCCCTCCGCGGCATTCGCGGACGGTGCGGCGAGCACGCGCAACATTTTGTTAGGGGCCGGCTTGGCGACCTACCTGATTATTCAACACAACCGCAAGGTGCACGAACGTTATGCTGAAGACGCGCGCCGCCAGGCAGAACTGCAGTCGCAAAACAGCAACATGGCCGCCGCGTACAGCAGCGAGCGCAGCGCATACAGCAACGCGCTCTCGGAGATCGTCGATCTCAAGCGTGAGGTGGCCTATCAACATTCCGTGATCGTCGGTCAGCGCCATCAACTGGCGATGCGAGGCGGGTTTGGAAGCACCAGCGCAGGCACAAGCTCAGGCCCGCGGACGCGCGTCGCCGCGGCCAGTATGAGCCCTCAACAAGTGTCGATGGTGTCCTACGGATGGGGCCAGATCTAAATGCGGACAGCACGTGCAGCTGCGTGCTTGGGTTTGAGCGTGGTGCTGGCGAGCTGCGGGGGCTCGCCGGCCGGCCAGGCCCAAAACCAAGCCGACACCGTGACGAAGGCCGTGTACAATAACGATGCGGCCGCGGCTCAGCAGAATTTCGACGATTCGCTCAAAAAGCAAGTCACGCGAGCGCAGGTCGGCCTGATCTCCGACAAGCTCCATAAGCTTGGCGACTACAAGGGCCTGACGTATGTGAGCAACGACGGCCTCAAGAACGAGTACACATACCGGGCGAACTTTGCAAACGGCTCCGCCCCGGTCATCTTGCGGCTGGACACCGACGGAAAGATCGCTGCCTATCGCATCTCGCTTCCGCAGTAGGCGGACCGCCGGGCGCCTAACTAGGCGGGCATGAACGAAGCCGTCGTCTACTTCATTGCCGCTATGGGAATCGTCGTAACCATCTTGATGTACTTAGGCGGAATTGCCGAATCCAACCGCCGCGCCTAGCTATGTTTTATTTGTACATATAGTGGGCAAAAAAGCTGGAATGGACGCTTCGGGTACTCCCGACCGAGTCTGGCGTAGCATTAAGGAGCTGGCGTCGGATTACGCGCGCCTGCCCACGCCGCCTCCGGTCGATCAGATGGAACGCGATTTGCAGCGAATCATCCACGATAACTTGGGCCGCGACGTCGACCGCCGGCTCATTGCGTTTTACATCCGGGAGCTCGAGCAGCTGACCGCCGACGCCCGGGAACGGCGCAGCGTTCGCGGAGAGATCGGATCCGAAGGTAACGGCGCGGAGCGCTCTCAGGCCCGCTGACGGCGCGTCAGCGCAGATGGTGCTCTGAACGAAAAACTGCAAAGCAAAGGGCCCGGATTTCTCCGGGCCTTTTGCCTGTTTGCGAAGACTCGAGCTTCGCTTAGTAGGTTATCGTAGTGGACGGCGCGGTCGTGATATCTGCTTGATTGCTCGTCGCCGCTCCACCGTTGATGGTCGGAGCTTGCTGCGTATTCCCCGGAGGCGAAGCTTCGAACATCGGATAATCATACGTCGCCGCGTAGAGCCGGACGGTGTTTCCGGTTGCAAACGTGGGATTACGTGTGGCTGCGTTATTCTGGCATCCCGTCCCGGCGGCGCCGCCGCAGGGGCCGAGGAAATCAGGTAACGTGTATGCTTGCGGGCCGGTGCCGCGAATCGGGCCGACCGCAAAGAACGTTCCCTGCGATACGTTTAGGAAGTACACCATCGTTTCGACGACGCGCGCGTCGACTGGAACGGTGACGACTCCGGCTCCGCCGCCTAAACCGTCTTTCACGAACGTTGGTGTAGCTAAAGCCGGCAGAGGCGCCAAGTTCGACAACACGCTAGTGGCTGTAAACATAAACGTTCCGGCGTTACCCGTTGCCACCGTGTCCGTCAGCGTGTATGTACCTGCTACCGGCGTAGCATTGAACATATCGAATCCCTGCGAATAGCCGCTGAATCCGCCCGGGTACGTTCCGTCTTTAAAGAACGGATACGCCGGCGGTCCGCCGCCATAGTTGAGATTCACTGACGTTGAAGCCGATCCCGAATAGAACGGCTGAGTGTATCGCGTGTATATGGCTCCCCCGGTAACACCTTCGTTTTCAGGCGCGATGCCGTACGAGAATACTCCGCCGGCTTGGGCGAAGGTCACCACCGGATTGGGCACTCCGGGGTTGATGTTTTGCGGCGCCGAGCTGATGTGGTTGGTACCGGCGTCGCCCGATGGTGCACTAGCGGGAACGACGAATGTCGCCGGTCCGGTGATCGTCGGCGAGTTCACGAGCGTCGCAGACAATCCGTTTACTTGACGGAACGTCGAAACCGTATTTAAGCCGACTGTGCCCGTCTGTCCAATATTGGCAGTGCCGACAGCGAACTGCAGCACCGACGTATTGTTCAGGTTCGTTACCACCGAGGTGGGCGGACTTGCCGTGCCATTGGCGCTGCACCCCGCAAGGAGCGTCCCGACGATGACCGCGGCGATGAGTTTGTAGTTAGTCAAAGTCGCTCCTTACAATTTTACGGTGAGGTAGAGGTAGTAGCTGCGAATGCCGTTCGGGGTGTCGATAAACGCATTCCGGCCGTGACGCAGCGTGCCGTAATCTCCGATGAAGCCGAATTGCGGGAACGCGAGGCTCGTGGAATTCTGGCCCGTCAACGGGCCCGAGATACCGGTTGCCAGCGGCTGCCAGCGGCTATTCAAGGACGGACCACCGTACAGCGCTCCAAACAGATTGAAGACGTCGATACCCGCGCTCCAAGTCTTGGGCGCATTGTATTCGATCGTGAGGTTCGTGATCGAAGACGGATGCGAAAGCTTGGCTCCCGGAGATGAACTGACCGGAATGCCCCGCGTCGCGGCGATGTTAGGCTTGAAGAATGACCCCGGATTCATCGGATCGACGTACTGATCCGTAGTTGTTGAGCTCAAGCCCTGCACGGCAGCCCCCGACGCGTTAGTGTATGGCACATTGTAGGCGACGCCGTTGATGAAGCCCGCCGCGATTAAGCCCGGGCCGACCGGATAGCCGACGTTCCACTGCGTCTGCGGATTGATCCGCCAGCCGCTGTGCGTTTGGTATGAGAGGTCGAACGAGGCTACGAACGGCGAGAGAAACCCGACCCGGTAGACGTTCCCCAACGCCAGCGACGCCGCCGGAATGTTCGGAAAGAAGTCTTCGCTGCCGGAAAGCGGGATGACGCTCGTGCGTTCGTTTTGGTAGGTGAAACTTGCCTGGCCGGACAGACCGTAGGTCTGCTCCTTGGTGAACTGCATTTCGATGCCGTCGGCTTCGTTTAGGCCGAGGTTGTTGCCAACGGGTGGATTGAAGACCGGCGAGCCGGTGATCGGATCCAAAACCGGTACGCCGCCCGAGGTCTTGACCGTCGACACCAACGCAATTTGATCGTGAGCCTTGCGGTACCACGGCGTAACCTTGAACGCTACGCCGTTTAGGAACCCGCGCGTGAACTGGTGCTCCCACGAGAAGTCGGCGTTGGTGTATACCACCGGTCGGAGCGGCTGTAGGGGTACCGGGCTAACCGTTACCTGAGCGTTCTCCCAATAGAGCTGCTCGGCATAATTCACGCACGCCTGATCGCCGTTGGCGCCGCAGTTGGTGCCGTAACCGGGGATCTTGAAGAATGCGCCGTTCGGCCCTCCGAAATAGCCCGGACTCGCCGTGTAGTCGACGCTCGCCAGGTTTGCAAACTCGACCGAACGCCCCCAAGAGGCGCGCAGCGAATCGTTGCTTCCCAGCCGGTAGGTCGCCGACAGGATCGGTTCGGGAACCATCGGTTTCTTGGTCCTGTTGTTGAATTGCGGGAAGGTTGCCACCGGGCAGGTACCCGCCGCGGTAACAGCCGGCGTATTGGTAACGGTATTTGTATAAAACGTCTGCGTGTTCGGGTTGGTGCTCGGCGTCGTTCGCAACGTGCCGTCCGGATTGGTCGCATATTGCGGCAGATAGAGTGACGTGCACATCGCCGGATCGATGGAGGGCGTCGGCATTTGGTAGTTCACCGCATCGATGCGTAGGCCGCCCTCAACTTTGAGTTTGTCGTTCGGCGACCAGGTGTTATCGAGATAGAGTGCCCAGTCGTTACGATTGGTCGACGTATTCTCGTACGAGTTGGGAATCGTCTGCGGCGACGTCACATTGCCGAACTGGTAGATGTAGCCGCATGTCGGGCTCCCCGGCCCGCCGTAATCAGCCGGACAACTCGCTCTGGGGATAAAGTCGGGGAATTCGAAATTCGTTCCGAAGAAACTGACGTTATATATCCCGTAGTTCGGAGCAACCTGATCGTAGACGGGGGTGAGGTATTGGTACATTGCCCCGACTTTGAGCAAGTTCTTGTCGCTCAATTGCTTGACGAGATCGAGCTTTCCGCCCGAACGGCGGCCGCCTTGCAGCAGGTCAAACGCATTAAATCCGGTGGTGCTGTAGCCGCCGGCTTCCGGCCAATCGAAATACACGACCGAGTCGGTGTGAAACACCATCGCCTGCAGGTTGGTCGAGCTGTCTATCTGCCAGAGGTAACCCAGCTTCATCGCGTTGTTAGGCTGGTGATAGCTCTGGGGCGGACGGTTGCCTCCCTGCGCCAACGTTTCATTGATACTCGTTTGTCCGCGCTGAAGGTTCATCATGCTTTGCAGCAGCAGAACGTTATTGTACTGATTCGTCAGCTTTGCGCACGACGCTGGAGGAGCCGGGCAGTTTGGCGGCGTCGTGAAACCCGGGCATTGCAATGCCGATACGCAGCCGCCGGCTGCGTTGAGTGCCGGGAACGACAATCCGAGAACGCTCAACGCCGTCTGCAAGAAGAACGGATCACACGTCTTGAAACAGATATTGAAGCCGGGTGCGCCGTTGGCTCCAAATAACAGATCGTGTTGGGCCAAATCGACGAAACCTTGCAACTGCATGTTATTGTTGCGGCCGAACTTGTAAACGAGGTTGGCGACGCCTTCACGATCGGCCTGATAGTAACGCGAGAAACACGTCCCGAGCAGCAAACAGGGATACGAAGGTGTATTGTAGGCGCGGGATGAGTAGGAGTTCACAAAGGTTACATAGGCCGAGAAGCGCCCGTTGGGCGAGGCGAAACCCCATTCCCCGTTGATCGCGTGCCGGAATGCCGGGCCGCCCACGGCCCCTTGCAGTGTTGCGAATCCCGGATAGGTGCCGCGTTTGGCGATCAAGTTGAACGTGCCGGTGCCGTAGTTGTCTTGCGAGGCATCGCCCAGACCCGGCGTCAACTGCGCGCTTTGCAGGCCGAGGCCCGGTGCGGCGAGCGTATTGGTAAACTGCGTGGTGAACGCGTCGGTATACGGAATGCCTTCGAATTCGAAGTTCTCTTCGTTTTCGCGGCCGCCGCGGATAACCGGATAGCCGCTGGAGTCCAGCGAGCCGCCCGGTAACGAGACGATCAGGTTGGACTCGTTGAGATTTAGGGCGTTGCCTTGAATCGTCTGAATCTGATGCTGGTTAATGTTGTACGTGTCGGTGGGCTGCGTCGGTTGAAACGCGCCGGCCGAACTGCGCGAAGTGACGTGCGCAATTGTTCTCAGCGATTTTACGAGCGTCGTGCTGACGGTCGTGACCTGATCGGCGAAAACATTCTGGCCGGGCACCGAGACCGGCTCGTAACCGCCGACCTGAAACGAGACGGCGTAAGCGTCGGGCGCCACGCCTACGATTGAGTAAAAACCCGTGTTATTCGTGGTGGCGCCGTAACTCCCGGTCGGAGCCACCGCCGTGATGCGCACACCTGCTAGAGGTGCCTGCGTTGCGGAATCCTTGACGGTTCCGCTTAGGATCCCCGTCGTTCCCGCAAGTGCGATTCCGGGTGTTTGCGCGAGCAAGAGACTCGCGATAAAAAGTGCCGCGAACAAACGGAAAATCGTCCGCGCACCATGCTTGCCATGAAAAGAGCTCATGAGCTTCCCTTTCAAGAGATGCAAAAATAGCGCCGCTAAAAATAGGTAGGCCGAGGGCCTGCCCATGTGGCGGATTCCCTCAGCCTACTCTAATCCCTTTTTAAGGAACGGGCGTTTAGACCCATTCCATCGCCCTAGAACTCTTCTTCGGGCTGCTGCTCCCGGAACGGTTCGGGCTCTTCACCCTCCGGCACGGGGAAGGCCGGGGGCTCCGCAGTGGGTTCCTCTTCCTCCTCGAGGACGTACCCTTGCTCTTCCTCCTCGTCCTCGGCGGCCGCCGGGGCCTCTTCGGCCTCGAGTTCTTCGGCGGCATCGATCGCGCGCGCGCCGGGCACTTGAGTATCAGCCTCGGAGGTCGCCATGGCGCCGCCGACCGGCCCGCTGACGATCGGTTTGGAGTCGTCGACCTCTTCCTCTTCCTCTTCCTCTTCGATGGCCTCGACC
>Ga0102924_1001584_pt1 | contig 26050 bp, 26 predicted proteins | sample PaiPotPPM11metaG_FD_80116 | JGI IMG/M metagenome (GOLD analysis project Ga0102924, IMG submission 80116) | Iron sulfur acid spring bacterial and archeal communities from Banff, Canada, to study Microbial Dark Matter (Phase II) - Paint Pots PPM... ... | reverse complement strand
GGCCAGAACCCTGAGCTAGCTCGGCTCGGCCGCGACTGGGCCGACGGCCGAGCCGAGCTAGCTCAGGGTTCTGGCCTGGCCGGTCCGGGTTGCGGCGGGCTGCCGAAGCTCACATCGATGTTCTCGAAGGTCTTGTGCTGCTCAGTCTTGGCGTAGGAGATGTAGGCACGCTGGTCTGCGGGAGTGAGTTCCACGTTGTCGGTGAACAGGGTGAGCAGGCCGCGCGGCCAGAGCCGCCGGGCCCGTACCGCGTTGAATTCCGCGCAGATCACTACAGTGACCGCGCCGAGGTAGATCCAGGCCAGCAGGCCCAGGACGATCGCGAACAGGCCGTAGGTGGCGGTCGCGCCCTTGAGCCTGTGCCCCAGCAGCAGCGCGAAGGTCCACTGCAGGGCCTGCCACGTCACGGCGGCGGCGATCGCGCCGGCGCGGATCTGGCGGAAGGCAACCGGGCGTGCGGTCAGTACCCTGAACGCCACCATGAACAGCGTCACGTTCAAGATGACCGCCGCCGCGGTCGCCAGGACCCGCAATCCGGGGCCGACATTGGCGCCGTAGGCACCTGCGGCGGCGCCCAGCGCCGTCAGCACAGTGGTGGCGATGACGCTGGCGCCGCCGGCCACCAGGAGCAGCAGGCTTCGCAATCGGGCCCGCACCGGATTCGGGCGTGCGTTACGCGGCACTCCCCACACCTTGTTCAGCATGGCCTGGACGGCCTGGACGATGCCCAGGCCGCCGTAAACCGATCCCAGCATGCCGACGATCACGCCGAGGACGCTCCCGTGGAAAGACCGGACGTTCGCGGCGATCTGCGTGCCGACGACGGGGAACTGGGCCAGCGCGGAGTCCAGCACCTCCTCCTGCAGGTGATGGCTGCCGTGCAGGGCGTACCCCAGGAACGTAGCCAGCAGCAGCAACAGCGGGAACACGGCCACGAAGCCGTAGTAGGTGATCTGCGCGGCCAGGTAGCCGCCCTGATCGTCAGCGAACTTGTACACCACCGCCAGCGGCAGCCCCGCCCAGCGATGCCGCCGCTGATAAGCATCGACCCGGCCGACCATGCCCATTCCCGCTCCTCGGTACCCGATCCGTCAGCGGCGCCGCAGCCCTCGCAGTCATCAGCTAAGCACGTTCCGGTCGGCTTACCAGAGCGCGGCTGCTGGCCAGCCCGCTCCGAACGGCGTCCTCGTGCCAGCCTCCGTAGAGGACGGGGCGGGCATCGGGCGTAGACTCGGTAACTGAAAGCTAGGGAGCTAGTCGCCGGGTCAGGACCTCGCCCTGCTGCTGAAGCAGGAGGGCGCCCGATGTTCGGCATGGATCTGTGTAGCCGCCAGAGCGACGACCGGGTGGTCATCGCGCTGCGCGGGGAGCTTGACGTCACAGACGCCGCGAGTGCCGCGTCCGCGCTGATCGCGTTCGCGGCCCCCGGCTGCGAGATCATCGTCGACCTGGCCGGCCTGGAATTCATCGACTCCAGCGGCCTGGCCGCCCTGGTGCTCGCGCGCAAGCACGCCCGGCAGGCCGGGGGTGACCTGCTGCTGGCCGCGCCGCAACAGCAGGTACTGCTGATGCTGACCATCACGCACCTGATCGAGGTCTTCGCCGTGCAGGCCGACCCTGAAAAGGTGGCTGGCAGCGCGGAACCCTCCACGGCAGCCGCGCCGGTAACCGCTCGCGCGGCCATCCTTGGACCGGCGACTTGATGATCGCGGGCGCTGGAGCCGGATCAGGGCCGGGTGATGCGTCCCGCGGTCCAGGGCGGGGATAGAACTGGTGAACGCGACGCTGCGGACAGGAGGCTAGCGTGTTCGAGGCTGGCAATATCCGGGAATGGCGCGGCCATGACGTGGTGGATGCCCAGGGCCGGAAGATCGGCGAGATGGAGGCGGTGTATGTCGATACCAGCACTGACCTGCCGTCGTTCGGAACGGTCAGGGTCGGTATGCCGACCCGGCACCGGCTCGTTTTCGTGCCACTGGACCACGCGACCGTGGGCCCGGGGTATCTCAAGGTCGGATATGACAGGAAACTAGTGAAGGATGCCCCTTCGATCGGCACCGACGGAGAACTGCCGGCGGGTGATGAAGAGGCGATCTTCCGGCACTATGGCCTGACCTACCAGGCAGGCGCGAGTGGTGAACGGCGGCTGGCCCGCCGCTGAGCACCCGAACCGAGCGGAGGATCCGATGATTGCCTTGTTCCTGCTGCTGGTGATCGCGGCGATCGCGTTGGGCATCGTAGGCGTTGTCGCTAAGGGCCTGCTGTTCCTGCTGATCATCGGCATTGCCCTCTTCATCTGCGCTCTCACCCTGGGCGCCTTGCGGATGCGGCGGCGACCCGGGAAGCGCCCGGCCAGGTAATTCCCTCCAGCCGGTCAGCAGGCCCGGGAAAATACGATTCCTGGACGAGCGTTCCGATTACATTCCTGCCCGCCCGGATAATGGCATCGATGTCATAAACTCGGCGGAGGCGGTGGTTATGGGACTTCCGGGTAGTTCGGCCAGCGTTGCGGCCAGGTCAGGCCCGCTGGCGGGGCTGGCTCAGCCGGGAGCGCCCGGGCCGCCGCTGCGGGCAGCACAGGGGCCCGGCGCGTCGGCTGCGGAGATGCTGGGGCCCTTCGAGGGGCCGGCCCGGCTGGCTGAGCTGGCTCTGGGTGTCGCGCCGGGGTCGGTCATGGTGGCCCGGTCGGGGTCGGCTGCGGGCCTGGAGGAGTCCGGCATCCCGGACATGGCCGATCGGCTGAGCGGGCTTGAGCAGTCGCTGCTGCAGCGGGTGGCCGAGTCGGGGGACCGGGTGGTCATTGATGATGTCCGCCTGGACCTGCGTGCCAGCTCGAGCGGTCTGTTCGAGGCGGGCGGGGTACGGGCCTGGGCGGGGTTCCCGGTGCGGGGCCGGGGTGGCGGGGTGGCGGGTGTGCTGTGCGTGGCTGACCGCCAGCCGCGCGGGTGGCGGCCGGGGGAAGCTGAGTTCCTGGGCATCGTGGCTGAGGTCGCGGCGGGTGAGGTGGCGCTGGCGGCGGCGCGGCGGCGCGGTGCGGAGCGCGGGGAGCTGGCGCGGACGCTGCAGGAGAGCCTGCTGCCGCCGCGGCTGCCGCAGGTCCCTGGCCTGCGGGTGGCGGCGCGGTATGTGGCCGGAGGAACCGGGGCTGAGGTGCTGGGGGACTTCTACGACGTGTTCCCGTCGGTGCGGTCAAGCTGGGGGCTGGTGGTCGGCGACGTGTGCGGCAAGGGCGTCCCGGCGGCCAAGAGCACCGCGCTGGCCCGCTACACCCTCCGCGCGGAGGCGCACCGGCATGGCCGGCCCGCCATGATCCTGGCCACCCTGAACCAGGCGCTGCTGGACTGGATGACCGACGATCCCCGGTTCCTCAGCGCGGTCTATGCCACGGTGCGGCCGACGGCGGCCGGCGCGTCGGTGCAGGTGAGTTCCGCGGGTCATCCCCTGCCCCTGGTGCGGCGGGCGGACGGGCGCACGCGCACGCTCGGGCGGCCCGGCACCTTGCTGGGGGTGCTGGCTGATCCTGAGCTGCATGACTCCCGGACGCTGCTGCGGCCCGGCGACAGCCTCATCTTGTTCACCGACGGCGTAACCGAGGCTCGCCGCCCGGCCGACCGTGACCTGTTCGGTGATGACCGGCTCGGTGACCTTGTCGCGGGCCTGGCCGGCCTGCCGGCCGTCCGCATGGCCGACGCCATCCAGCAGGCCGTCCAGGTCTTCAGCGGCGGGCAAATCAGCGACGACACCGTCGTGCTGATCTTGCAGGTGCCCTGATCCAGCCGACCGCCCTGGCGGCCTCGCTGCTCGCGCTGTCGAGCCGCTCCCGACGCTGGTGTGATATGCCGGGTGCATGACCACGCCGGGGCAATTCACTATCGGGGCCGGGGCGAACTGCACGGATGGGTCCTGCGGCGAGGTGAGCCGGGTGGTCGTTGATCCCATTGCTCGCACGGTGACCCATCTTGTGGTCGAGCCGCCGCACCGGCACGGACTCGGCCGGCTTGTCCCGCTCGACCTTGTTGACATCGTGGCGGGCGACATCCGGCTCCGGTGCACCCTGGCCGAGTTCAACAGATTTGACCTAGGCATGGAAGCACAGTTCCTGCCCGGAGCCGGCGGCTGGGCGGGCTACGCTCCGGGGCAGGTCCTGGCCTGGCCCTACTACAACCTTGGCCCAGGGACCGTGAGCGCCGGAAGCGCATCGCAGGTCACCACCTACGACGCTGTCCCTCTGGGGGAAGTGGCCGTGCGCCGTGGCGAGCACGTCCGCGCGACGGACGGACTCATCGGGCGAGTCCAGGGACTTGTCATCGATCCTGACCGCCACCAGGTGACCCATGTGCTCCTGCAGGAGGGGCACTTGTGGGGGCGCAGGGAAGTGGCCATCCCGATCAGCGCGATAGCCGGACTCGACGGCGGCATCCGGCTCCGCATCGGCAAGCAGGACGTGCAGGACTTGCCTCCCGTGGATGTCGGGCACGCGGACTGGTAGGCCCGCCGCGGGCCAGGCCGGTGACCGGCCCGGCTGGCCCGTCCGAGGGCGGGCAGTGCCGTAGTGTGAAACAGGGAGGCACATATGGAGGCGCCGGACCTGTGGGTGGCCAGCGACGACGGGACTGAGATTATCCGGGCTCAGGACATCGTCGCGGTCGTGCTCGACTACAACGGCAATGTCTCGGCCCGGCTGGGCGGCTACGACGGCACAGTCGTGACACTGGTCGCGCACAGGGAGCATCATGACGAGGCCAAGCCCGGCGACCTGCACCGCGCGCTGCTACGCGTCGTGGCCCAGCTAGGCGATTCCTCAGGGGCCCATATCGTGCGGCCGGTGCACGACGAGATACGCGGCTGGGAGTGGATCGGCGAGCCGCTCTAGTGGCCAGCGCAACGGCGTAACTCCCGGGCGCCTCGTGCCCTGCTCGCCGCGGCTTACCCCAGCTCACGCCTGCCTGGCTGTCATGCTGGACCTAAATAACTGGTAATTTTTTTCCAGAAACAGTGGTAGTATTTCGGGTATGAAGAGGCGGGCGCTGACCGGGTGAAGCCAGAGCGGTGTGCTCCTGCCCGGGCTGCGGGTCCAGCAGTGTCATGTCGGGACAGCGCCAAGACCGCTACCAGATCGCGTCGCGGCCGCCATACGGGCGAGACGGCATCTGCCCCGCGGCCTGGCCGCCTCAACCCGATCGGAGACCCCTCATGAACTCCGCCACCACGGTCGATCCCGACCTGGACGTGTCCGTCCGGACGGCGGGCGATGTCACTATCGCCGAGCTGACCGGCGAACTCGACATTGCCAGTGCTCCGGCCCTGCGCGAGCAGCTTCTCGACTTGCTGCGGCCCGGATCCAGCCAGCTTGTCGTCGACTTGTCGAAGGTCAGCTTCTGTGACGCCAGCGGGCTCGCGGTGCTGGTCGGCACCGGCCGCCGGGCCAGGCTGCTCGGCGGTTTCCTGCGCCTGAGCGCGGTCTCGCCGCAGGTCGCCGAGGCACTGCGGATCACCGGGCTCCAGCGGAACCTTGAGGTCTTCCCCACCGCGCAGGCCGCGGTGGCCGGGCCACTGGCCGCCCAGCACGGCCACGCGGGCACAGTCGGCATCGGCCGGCCGGCCCGGACGCATCCGGGAACCGCGAGCACCGTTACCGAGCAACCTCCGGCCCCAGCCGACGCCGGCGAACTTCGCGAGGCGGTGGCCGACGTGCTTACCAGCGCGGACGCGTGGCACGACGCCGATCCCAGCCGCCGCTTCACGCCGGCGCTGCGCGCGATGTCCCGCGCCAGGGAGGGCACCGATGACATTGCCCTGTCTGCAGCGGCTCGATCTCTGTTGTCTGCCCTGTCCCGCCACCCGCTCACTCCCTCGCCAGCGGTCGCCGCAACCGCCACCCGCCTGCGGCGGGTCCTCAGCCCTGCGACCCGGCCCGTCCGTACCTGACACCAGGGACTGACGAAGGAGTGCCCCGGTCGTCACGACGGCGGGAGGTCTCCAGCGAGGAGGGCCAGGATCTCGCCGACGGTGCGCTGCCGGCCCGCGGGGTCGGGCAGCGGGAGGTGGGCCTGGATCTGGTAGCGGTTGCGACGCCCGTCCTTGTGCTTAACGATGTAGCCGGCCTCGGTCAGATCGGTCACGATGCCGTAGGCACTGCGCTCGGTGATGGAGAGCCTGGCGGCGATGTCGCGCAGGCGGATCTCTGGGTCGTGGGCAATGCACAGCAGGACCTGGGCGTGGTTGGTCAGGAAGCTCCAGCTCGGGGCGGTCACCGAGCCTCCAATTCTGGAAGAAGATTGCTAGTGTTGTGATTCCAGTGTAGCGTTAGCAGTACGGCACCGGTCTCAGTCGCCGACGGCGGCCAGCTACCGGGGTTACCGGAGGTCTTATGGACAGCGGCCTGGTCAACATGACCCGCCGCGCCCATCACCGCAATGGTCCGCGTACCCGGCTGAGACCTAGGGTGCCGCCCGCCGGGCATGATCCGCCAGCCCGGCGCATCTTCGGCCCGGAGACCACCAGGACCCGCTCGCCAGGCCGGGCTATGGGATGCACGAAGGTCGCACGCGGTTCCAAAGCCTGACCTGACCCTTATCGCCGCCCGCCAGCGCGAGTAAGACCCCGATATTTAACAAGGATGGGTTGCGGTGGCCCCGCCGCTGGCGGCTCGGCGGCGCGAGGCGCGGGAGCCGAGCAGTTTCTCTCGGCTAGGTGCCTTGGTTTCTCAGCCGGTCGGCGATGGTAAAGACATCCTCCGGGGCGCCCGCTGCCGCTATCCCGGCTCACGTCCTAGCATGCCAGGGTATGGGGGAGCCTTCGGCGCGCACGGACGTCCGCCTGGCTGAGCTATTGGCGGTCCTGTCGCTCGCGACCGACCTGGGCATGGGCCAGCCGATGGAGCACGTGCTGCGCCAGTGCCTGATCTCGATGCGGCTGGCCGAGCTGATGGGGCTGGGCCACGCCGATCGCGAGGTCGTCTACTACACCGCGCTGATCTCCTGGGTTGGCTGCCACGTCGATGCTTATGAGCAGGCCAAGTGGTTCGGGGACGACACCGCGCTGAAGGCTGATTTCCGCCTGGTCGATTTCGGCTCGCCGCTGGCTCGGCCGCTGTTCATGCTCCGCCATCTCGGCTCCGGCCGGCCAGCCGCGGAGCGGGCCCGGCTCGGCGTCGCCTTCCTGGGCGACGGCCGCCGGGCCGCGGAGGCCATGCTGGACAACCACTGGACGGCGGCCGACGCGCTGGCCGCGCGGCTGGGGCTGCCGCAGCAGGTCCGCGACAGCGTGGAGCAGACGTTTGAGCGCTGGGACGGCAAGGGGGTGCCGAAGGGCGCCAGGGGGCGGGAGATCGCGGTGCATACCCGGCTGGTCACCCTGGCCGACGTGGTGGAGGTGTATCACCGTGCGGGCGGGACCGAGGCGGCCATCGCGGTGGCCAGGCAGCGGTGCGGCACCCAGCAACCGCCCCATCTTCGGCGAGAAACCGCCGGCGCCGCGGGCCACGACAGCGTGACCCCGGGCTGTGCAGCCGGATCCAGGGACCGGTTAACCCGTGGTACGACGCCGGGCCGCCTGGCAGAGTGCTGGCGTGGCGATCGACGACTTCCCCCGGCAGCTGGCCAGCACGAAGTACTTCACGCTCGGCGTGCCGCGCGCGGTGACGGTCTCGCTGGATGGCGGCCGGGTGCTGTTCCTGCGCACCAGGGGCGGTGAAGACCCGGTCTCGTGCCTGTGGCGGCTGGACCTGGCCGACGGTGCGGGGGACGGGGGAGGACGCGAGCGGCTTCTCGCCGATCCGGCGGCGCCGTGGAACTCCGGTCCAGGCGAGGTACCTGAGGCCGAGCGCGTCCGGCGGGAACGGACCCGCGAGACCGCGGCCGGGATCGTGGCCTACTCGGCCGACGCGGACTGCCGGACGGTCGCGTTCGCGCTGGACGGGCGGCTGTGGGTGCTGCGCGTCGGCGACGACCCTGGCGCGCCGCCCGGCGTCCCGGAACCGGTGCCTGCCGCGGACGCGGTGACGGACGCGCGGATCGACCCGACGGGGCAGCGCGTGGCCTACGTCGCGGATGGCGCGCTGCACGTGACCGAGCTGGCCGGCGGGACCGGCCGCCTGCTGGCCGCCCCGGAGCATGACGACGTTTCCTACGGCCTGGCCGAGCACGTCGCGGCCGAGTCCATGTACCGCTACCGCGGCTACTGGTGGGCGCCCGACGGCCGGCGGCTGCTGGCCGCCCGGGTCGACAACTCTCCCGTCCAGCGCTGGTGGATCGCCGACCCGGCTGATCCGGCGCGGCCGCCGCGCGCGGTCAGGTACCCGGCGGCCGGAACCGCCAACGGGGACGTCACCCTGCACGTGCTCCGGCTCGACGGGACCAGGACCGAGGTCACCTGGGACCGCGACGCATACGAGTACCTGACGAACGCGGACTGGGACTCCCGTGGTCCCCTGCTCAGCGTGCAGAGCCGGGACCAGCGAACGGTCATGGTGCTGGCCGCCGACGCCGACACGGGGCAGACGACGCTCCTGCACACTGAGCGCGACGACGCCTGGGTCGAACTTGCCCCTGGCGCTCCGGCGCGGACCAGTGCCGGGGACCTGGTCACCGTGTCCGACCGGGACGGCTCCCGGCGCCTCGTGGTCGGCGGCGCTGCCGTCACCCCGGACGGGCTGCACGTCGACTCGGTCAGCGGAACCGACGGCGAGGCCGTCTACTTCACCGCCACCGATGAGCGCGACCCCACCGAGCGGCACCTGTGGCGGTACGACCCGGGGCCGGGCCTGTCGCGGTGCAGTGCGGACCCTGGCGTGCACGAGGGCGAGGCGGCAGGCGGCACCGTCGTCGTGCTCTCGCGCACCGAGGAGGGCAGCGCCGGCGCCGTCAGCTGGCGCGACGGGACCCGCGCGGCCATCGCCAGCCTCGAAGCCGAACCCGTGGTCAGGCCGCGGATCACGTGGCTGACCCTGGGCGCCAGGCAGCTGCGGGCTGCCCTGCTGCTGCCGTCGTGGTACCGGCCGGGCACCCGGCTCCCCGTGCTGCTGAGCCCGTACGGCGGCCCGGCCGCGCAGCGGGTGGTCCGGGCGCGCGGCGCGGCGTTCTGCGAGGACCAGTGGTTCGCGGAGCAGGGCTTCGCCGTCGTGGTCACTGACGGGCGCGGCACTCCCGGCCGCGGGCCGGAATGGTCGAAGACCGTGTTCGGCGATACCCTCTCCGCGCCGCTCGACGATCAGGTGGACGCGCTCGACGCGCTCTGCGCCCAGTTCCCCGACCTGGAGCGCGGGCGGGTCGGGATTCAGGGCTGGTCCTACGGCGGGGCGCTCGCGGCCATCGCCGTGATCCGCCGCCCCGACGTGTTCCACGCGGCCGTTTCCGGGGCCGCGCCGCACGATCAGCGGCTGTACGACACGCACTGGCGGGAGCGGTTCCTCGGCCTGCCGCAGCAGAACCCGGGCGGCTACGCCCGGTCCTCCACCATGACCGAGGCCGCCAGCCTGACCAGGCCGCTGCTGCTGATCCACGGGCTGGCCGACGACAACGTGGTGGTGGCGCACACGCTCCGGATGTCGTCGGCGCTGCTCGCGGCCGGCCGTCCGCACCAGGTCCTGCCGCTGTCCGGCGCCACCCACATGCCGACCGACGCCGCCACCATCAGCAACCTGCTGCGGCACCATCTCGCGTTCCTCACCGAGTCACTCGGCGTCGCCCGCTGACCTGGACGATCACGTTTATTTGCCGCACAAGCACGATCAGGGCTATGGCAATCCGTTGGGCTACGTGTTGTTATGTCCATGCGACAACGTTGTCAGGCGGCTCGGCGGCTCCCCGGCTCCGGCCTTTCGCGAGGTGATCATTCGTGCAGCCACTGACCCTGGGAACCCCACCCGCGCGGCGCCGGCTGGGCGCTTATGTGATCGCGGCGACCACGCTGGCGGGCGCGCTGCTGACCCCGGCGCTGGCCCGGGCCGCCACCTCTCAGAACCCGGTCACGACCAGCGCGGCGGCGGTGACCGACCCGGGCGCCCTCGTCGACCCGCTGGTGGGCACGGGCAGCGGCAACTCGGTCGTCGGCCAGGTCGACACGTTCCCTGGCGCCGACGTCCCGTTCGGCATGATGCAGTGGAGCCCGGACACGCCCCCCCGCCCGGATGGCGGCGGATACAACTACGCGGACTCGGACGTCACCGGGTTCAGCCTCACTCACTTTTCCGGACCGGGCTGCGCGGTCGCCGGCGACTTCCCGATCTTGCCGCTGGCGGGCGCCGTGCCGCCCGACCCGGGCGATGCCGAGGCGGCCTTCAGCCACGCCAACGAGGCCGCCCATCCGGGCTCGTACGCTGTCACCGCCAGGGGGATCCGGACCCGGCTCGCCGTCACCAGCCGCACCGGCGTCGCCAGCTTCACCTACCCCGCCACCACGAGCGCGCAACTGCTGGTGAAGGTCGCGGACAGCGCGAACGGCGGCTCGGCCGCGACGTTCCAGGCGATCGGCGATCACGAGATCGTCGGCGCGGTCACCAGCGGCGGCTTCTGCGGCCAGCCGGACACCTACACCGTGTACTTCGCCGCCCGCTTCAACCGCCCGTTCACCACGTCGGGCACCTGGGGCGGCACGACCCAGGCCAGGGTCACCCGTTCTCCCGGCAGCACCAAGGTGACCGAGAAAGGCCGGCAGGATCCGCTGCGCAAGCAGTACTCGGCCCGGTCAAGCACGCAGGGTTCCGGCGTCGTCGCGGGCGGCTGGGTCACCTTCAACACCACCCACGACCCGGTCATCGGGATGAAGACCGCGATCTCGTATGTGAGCATCAAGGGAGCGCTGGGCAACCTGGCCGCCCAGGCGCACACCTGGAACGTCGGCGCGGTCGCGGCCCGGGCCACCGCGGCCTGGAACCATCAGCTGAACACGATCGCCATTCGCGGCGGCAGCAGGACCGCGCAGGCGACGTTCTACACCGCGCTGTACCACGCGTCGCTCGAGCCGAGCCTGTTCAGCGACGCCGACGGCGCGTACATCGGCTTCGACGGCAAGGTCCACCACGTCGCGCCGGGGCACGCTCAGTACGCCGACTACTCGGGCTGGGATATCTACCGGTCCGAGGCGCCGCTGCTGGCGACGATCGATCCGCGGATCGCCGGCGATATGGCGACCTCGCTGCTCAACGACGCCGCCCAGGGCGGCTGGCTGCCCAAGTGGCCGGTGGCCAACGGCTACACCGGGGTGATGAACGGCGACGCCGCTGACCCGATCCTCGCGGACAGCTACGCCTTCGGCGCCCGCGGCTTCGACGCCGCCACCGCGCTCGCCGACATGGTCCACGGTGCCGACGACAGCACGGGCCCGCCTGGTCAGGGCTCGTACGTCGAGCGCCCGAACGGCGCCGTCTACATCAAAAAGGGCTACGTGCCGAACGTCGGCTCCGACTCGATCAGCCCCGTCCCCAACGGGGCCTCCGAGACGCTCGAGTACGCCCTCGACGATTTCGCCATCTCCCGGCTGGCCCGCGACCTAGGTCAGCACCGAACGGCCGGGACCTTCGCCCGCCGATCCCAGAACTGGCAGAACATCTTCGACACCGCCGACGGCTACATCGAGCCGCGCGACGCTAACGGCGCCTTCCCCTCCGGGCCGCCCGTTCCCACCCTCACCGGATTCGGGCAGGACGGGTTCCAGGAGGGCAACGCCGCCCAGTACACGTGGATGGTCCCGCAGGACCTCCGCGGCCTGGTTCGGGGCATCGGCGGCGACACGGCCGCCAACACCCGGCTTGACGACTACTTCTCCCAGCTCAATGCGGGCCCCAACGAGCCGTACAACTGGGCCGGGAACGAGCCCGCGCTGGACACGCCCTGGGTCTACGACAGCACCGGCGAGCCGTGGCGGACGCAGGACGTCGTCCACGAGATCACCAGCCAGCTTTACTCGCTGACGCCGGGCGGCGAGCCAGGCAATGACGACCTCGGCGCGATGAGCTCGTGGTACGTCTGGGCGGCGCTCGGGCTGTACCCGCAGACACCGGGCGTGCCGATGCTGGTGGTCGGAGCGCCGCAGTTCCCGCATGAGGTGATCCACGGAGCGCTCGGCAACCTCACGGTCAGCGCGCGGGGCGCCGGCGACACCTACGTGCACGCCCTGACCGTGAACGGACAGCCGACCGACCACACCTGGATCGACCTGGCCACCTCGCACAAGCTCGACTTCACGCTCTCCCCGACCGCGGACACCAGCTGGGGCACCGCCGGCGCCGACGCCCCGCCGTCGTTCCCGGCCAGCCCGGCGCATTTCCCGCCGAGCACCAACGCCGCGCTCAGCCTCAGCCCGGCTCAGGTCCGGCTGGCGCCCGGAGCCTCAGCAAGCATCACCGTTGATAACAACAACACGCTGGGCACGTCCGGCGCGACGACAGTCACGTGGCACGAGGCTACGGCGTCCGGGCTCACCGCATCCCCCGCCAGCGGCACGATCACGGCTCCGGCTGGCGGCACCGCCTCGACACAAGTGACGGTCAAGGCCCCCGTGTCTATGGCTCCCGGGTATTACCAGGTGACGTTCTCCTCGCGGGCGGCCAACGGTGCCGTCATCCCCGAGGCCTCGCTGCTGGTGACGGTGGCCAGCGCGGGCCAGTCGATCCCGACCGCCTACGTGTCCAACTACAGCGACAACACGGTCACCCCAGTTGACACCCAGACCGACACCGCCGGCCCGCCCATCCCCGTGGGCAGCGGGCCCGACGGCATGACCATCACCGGCGGCCTGCTGTTCGTGGCCAACAACAACAGCAACAACGTCACCGTGATCGACACCACCACGAACGCCGTGGTCAAGACGATCCCGGTCGGCAGCATCGCGGCCGACGTGTCGGCCACGCCGGACGGCAAGACGGTGTGGGTGAGCAACTTCGGCAGCGGGACCGTGCAGCCGATCGACGTCGCGACGCTGACCGCCGGAACCCCGGTCACGGTCGGAACCCAGCCCGAGCGGCTCGCGGTGAGCCCCGACGGGACCCAGCTGTGGGTCGCCAACCAGGGCAGCGGCACGGTCAGCGACATCAGCCTGGCCACCGGCACCGTCACGCACACGATCGCCGTCGGCGCCGCGCCGTTCGGCGTGGCGGTCACCCCGAACAGCCAGCAGGTCTACATCACCAACGGCGGGTCGTCCTCGGTGTCGGTTATCGACGCCCAGACGGACACCGTGACCAACACGATCCCGGTCGGCGCGGGCCCGCAATACGTCCAGATCTCACCGAACGGAGCCGTGGCCTACGTCGCGGACTTCGGCGCGGGTGGCGTCACCCCGATCACGGTCGCGACCGGGACGCCGGGGGCGTTCATCCCGACCGGCTCCGGCGCCTACGCGGTGGGCTTCAATCCTCAGGGAACGATCGCCTGGGTAGTGGATACCAACGTGAACAACGTCGTCCCCGTGACGGTCGCGACCGGCACCCCGGGCGCTGCCGTCGACGTCGGCAACGTTCCCGACGGAGTCACCGTCACCGGCTAGACGCAGGCACCGTACTGGTGCGCTCCCAACGCCCGCGCTCTCCGTGAGCGCGGGCGTTGACGCAACCGCATGGTTGCTATAAAGTAGCAATCAGTCGGTTGCTACTTGACGGAGGCTGCCATGGGGTTACTGACTCGCGACCACGACTCCGAATAACCAATCCCCATCTCGCAAAGAGTTAGGAATCGTCATCATGCACTCAGTCACAGATAGTGCTGTGCTCATCACCGGAAGCAATCGCGGCATCGGCCAGGCACTGGTCGACGAGGCCCTGCGCCGGGGTGCGAGGCGCGTCTACGCCGGCACGCGTGTGCCATTGGCGCACTCCGACGCGCGCGTCACCGCACTGCCCCTGGACGTGACCGACGCCAGGCAGATCGAGGAGGCCGCTGGCCAGGTCGAGTCTCTCGACATCCTCGTCAACAACGCCGGCATCGCGCTCTACGACGACCTGAGCGACCGCGCGGCGATCGAGCGGTCGCTCGCGGTCAACCTCTACGGCCCCTACGGCGTGACCCGCGCCTTCCTGCCGTTGCTGATCCGGTCCGGGGGCGCCATCGTCAACAACCTGTCGCTGAACTCCCTCGCGCCGCTGCCGATCATCCCGGCCTACTCGATCTCCAAGGCGGCGGCGTTCTCCCTGACCCAGTCGCTGCGCGCCCTGCTGGCCGGTCAGGGCGTCAGCGTGCACGCCGTGCTGACCGGGCCGACCGACACCGACATGTCCCGTGGCCTGGAGATACCCAAGCCCTCGGCGGAGTCAGTGGCGCGCGCCATCTTCGACGGCATGGAGAAGGGAGAGGAGGACATCTTCCCCGACCCCATGTCCGCGGCCATGGCCGACGGCTGGCGCGGCGGCGTAGTCAAGGAGTTCGAGCGGCAGTACGCCGGGATGGCTTCGTCAAGCTGATCGATGCCCTGAGCCCCTCGTCTTCGGCGGGCGAAGGGCTCACGGCGCGGGGTCAGGATCCCGCAGCGGGACGCGGTCAGCAGCGCGATCGCACGCCATAAACCCGTCGCGACGTCAGTGGTCATCCCGCGACAATGGCCGGCGTGGAGGAAGTCGAGGTCATCGTCGCCCACAACGAGCGCGCGACCCTGCGCGTCGGCGACGTGTTCCTGAAGATCGACGCTGACCAGACGCGCACCGACGTCGAGGTCGAAGCGATGGCTCTGGCGCCGATCCCCACTCCTGAAGTCCTGTGGCGCAAGCCGCCCGTGCTCGCGCTCGCCGCCCTCCCCGGGACGGCACTGGGCCGCCTCGGCCAGCCGTCGCCCGCGTCGCAGGCAGCGTGGGCCGCGGCGGGTGCCGCCGTCCGGATGCTGCACGACGCGCCGCTGCCGCCATGGCCCGGTCAGAGCCTGGACGAGATCACATCGGAGCTCGACGGCGAATGCGAGTGGCTCATCGCCAGCGACGTCCTTCCCGCCGACCTGGTCACGCGCAACCGCCAGATTGCCGAGACCGCGCTCCGGCCGTGGACACCGGTGTTCACGCACGGCGACCTGCAGATCACCCACGTGTTCGTCGACGGTGACCAGATCACCGGCGTGGTCGACTGGTCCGAGGCGAGCCGGGGCGACGCACTGTACGACCTCGCCATCCTGACGCTCGGACACCAGGAGCACCTTGGCGACGTCGTCGCCGGCTACGGCACCGACGTCGACCTCGACGTGATCCGCGCGTGGTGGTCGCTGCGCAGCCTGCAGGCGGCCCGCTGGCTGATCCAGCACGGCTTCGACCCGTCCTCGCCAGGCGCCGAGTTCGACGTGCTGAGATCGCGGCTCTGAGACGGCACAAGCCCGACGGCCACGAGTGTGGTGCGCGCTTCCCTTGCGCCAATTGGTTTGCTGTGCAAAGCTGTTGGCTATTCAGAAAGGGGAACCAGACGGTGGCCGATTCAGAAAGGCGACGAGACAGTGGCCGATGACGGACCCGAATCGCCGGACGGGCCTGACGGGGGCCAGCCCGAACAGCCGGGAGAGCCGGAACTGCTGCAGCAGATGGCGGCGCTGCGGAGGCAGGCCAGGACGGCCCGGCACGCCTACTGGTTCCCGCTGGTCCTGTTCGGCCTCCTGACGTGCGCATCCTTCCCGTTCTACCTCCGCTCGACCGAGCCGGGGCCGTCATCTGGGGTCGCCGTCCTCGCCACCCTCGGGCACCCGGGCGGGAGGTGGCTGCCGTTCTTCGGCGGCGCACCAGGGGCCGAGCATGGCGGCCTGGCCTACTACTGGCTGGCGGCGCTGCTCGGCGGACTGCTGGCCACCCTGGTGTGGTACCGCTGGCACGCCCGGCGGGCTGGCCTGGCCACCCCGGCCCGCGGCTACATCATCAGCACCGCCGTCCTCATGGCGGCCGCCCTGGTGATCCCGCCGCTGTCGCAGGTCCGCAGTCCGCACTGGCTGCGGTTCCTGCATCCGCTGCGCGCCCTGTGGCCAGGGGACCTGATCACTCGGGGAGCGTTCCCTTTCGTGATCATTGCCGTGGGGCTGCTGGTGCTGGCCTGGGCCGAGCGAAGCCGGGCCCTGGCCCTCACCGCCGCCAGCTGTGTTGCCCTGGCGCTGCTGGAGAGCCTGTACAACGTCGGCAACATCGCTTTCCGGCTCGGCTGGAGCCCGTCGGCAACCGTCGTGCCCCTGCTGAACGTGCTGCCGTCCGGGCTGTTCTTGCTGGTCGCGGGGATGGCCGCGTTCCTGTGGCAGCGCCGCCGCCGGACACTGGCGTGAGTGGCCCGGCCGCGGGGCACCCGACCAGCGGCCTTGATGAGCGCGTGCATCAGCGGCATCGGCTCGGCATCCTCACGATCACCGCGGAGGCCAAGGAGGCCGAGTTCGGCTACCTGCGCGACGCGCTCGGCCTCACCGCGGGCAACTTGTCCCGGCACCTCACGGTCCTGGAGGAGGCGGGCATGATCGAGGTCGAGAAGGGTTACAGCGGGCGCCGCCCGCGGACCTGGGTCCGGATCACCCGGCCAGGCCGGGCGGCGCTGGCCGCCGAGATCGGCGCGCTGGCCGAGCTAGTCCGCAGGCACGACCCGCCAGGCGACGACAAGGACGGCCGGCCCACCTAACCCTCGCGCTGCCGCCCTGGCCCGGCGGCGCATACCCCGCGTCACCTGGCCCGGCTGCCTCCGCCGGGCCGCGCTCCCGCTGCTGGCTGGCCCCGGCCCGCCCCCGAATCCGCCTCCCTCGTTCCGCTGTCCTCGCCCGGTCTGACGTCCGCTCCCGGCTGGCGCCGGCCTCCACCCTGCCTCCCTCGTTCCGCCGTCCTCGCCCGGCCGGCCACGCCTGAGAATGCCCATTTAGTTGGTATTTCAAAGTAGTTTCCAATCAAAACAAGTGGAGATGCACATGCACTGGTACCGCGCCCCGCTCGCTGTGCTCAGCGTCAGCCTGACGATGGCCGCCCCGGCGGTCACCGCCGTCTCGGCTTCGGCGACCCCGCATCGTGCGGGCGGCCCGGCCCCGTCGGCCAGGCCGGTCGTGCTCATGGACGGCGCGCGCCTGCTGCCCGCGATGGCCGGCGCCGGGCGCGCGGGCGTGATCCTGCCGCCGGCCGGCCGGAGCCGGCCCGCTGCGGTCACGAGCTTCACGATCGGCGGGCGCGACTATGTGATTCCGGCCGCCGCCGTCCCCTACCTGGGCCGGGGCCTGGCCGCCAGCCTGTTCGACGTCAGCGCGCTGCGCCGGGCCGAGCGCGGCGGGCGCCTGCCGGTGGCGATCAGCTTTCACGGGACGCTGCCTGCGCTGCCCGGCATCCGGGTCACCCGGGTCGGGCATGGAACGGCGGCGGGGTACCTGACCAGCTCGTCGGCGGCTCGGTTCGGCGTGGCGCTGGCGCGCCTGGCGATCGTCGACCGCGCTCGGGCCAGCTACGGCGCCGACGGGATGTTCGCCGGTCACGTGTCGATCAGGCTCGCGGGGACGGCTGCCGCGCCCGTGCTGGCCGCCCGGGCGGCCGGTACGCGGCACAAGCTCACGATCACCGCCAGCGATCTGGCCGGCCAGCCGGACAACGGCGGCATGGTGCTGGTGTCCGACGTCGTCAACAGCAGCCTGTTCGCGGCCCAGGGAGTGTTCCGGGGTGGCGCGGCGACGTTCAGCGTGCCGGCCGGGCGCTACTGGGCGGTCGGGGACTTCATGGAGGCATCGGGACCGGTCTTCACCGAGAACCGGGTCGCCGTGCTGCCCCAGTTCACGGTGACCGGGAACAGGACGGTGCACCTCGCCGAGCGCGCCGCCAGCAGCCAGGTGACGATGGCGACGCCGCGCCGGGCGACCGCGGAGGACAGTGACTTCGAGATCCGGCGGCCATCCCGGACCGGGCCGGTGCAGTTCTTTGCGTTCTCGGACGCCGGGATCTCGCTATGGGTCAGCCCCACCCGCCAGCGGCCGAGCGTCGGCAGGCTGCAGGCATTCACCGCGCAGCAGCTCGTCTCGCCGGCCAGCGCGCCGGGAACGCCGTACGAGTACACCCTGGCCTACCAGGGACCGTCCGGGATCGTGCCCAGCCAGCATCACCTGGTCCGCGCGGCCGGCCTGGCCACCGTCAGCGCCCGCTACTTCCAGGACGTCAGCACCACCGGCGCCGAGGTCCGCTACGGCATGTTCCCGGCCCAGCTGCACGACCTGCAGTTCGAGTCCACGAACTACTTCGGGCTGCCGCGGCGCCAGACGGAGTACCTGACCGGCAACCCGGCCATCTCCTACTTCAGCCAGATCCTCCAGTGTTATCCGTCCACTCCCTGCCTCGGCGGCCAGAACGACGCGGTGCGTTCCTACCACGCGGGCCAGCGGGCGGCCGAGAGCTGGAACGCCTACCCGCTGCACCCCGGTGTGAACGCGAACCTGCTCGGCTCCGCTAACCCGGAGCCGACGGTGCCGTCGGCCGCCCGGTCCGGCAGCGGGCTGGCTATTGACGTCTCCCCGTTCAGCGACAGCCAGCCGGGGCACACCGGGGCCGGGTTCTCGGCGGCCAGCTATCAGCTGGACCAGAACGGCCGCCGGGTGGCGGCGGGGACGGCGCCCGATGACCGGGCGGATGTAGCCGTGCGGGCGGCGCTGCGGCCGGGACCGGCCGTGGTGCGGTTCGCGCTTACCGCCTCCCGGGCCGGGAGCGGCTACCCGCTGTCGCCCCGGACGTCGACGGTGTGGACCTGGCGCTCGGCCGCCAGACCGGGAGCGACGCTTCCTCGTGGCTGGGTGTGCCGGGTCGGCGCCTCGTCTCGCCGGTGCGACGTGCAGCCGATGCTGACGCTCGGCTATTCGGTGGCTGGCCTCGGGCTGGATGGCTCGGCGCGCCCCGGTCCGCAGAAGCTAACGATCACAGCGGGGCACCTGCAGCTGGCCCACGCCGCCCCGATCACGGGCGCCCGGGCCTGGGTTTCCCTTGACGGCGGCAAGACGTGGCGACTTGCTCGTGTTGCGCCGGTGCCCGGGCCGGGCCGGTTCGCGGCCCGCTTCACGGCACCCGCCGGATCGCTGGTGACGCTGCGGGTGCAGGCGGTCGACGCGGCGGGCGGGTCCATCACCGAGACTGTCTACCGCTCGTACCGGGCCCGAGCGTGAGCACTTGCCTGAAGGCGGCCTGCGTCTCGGCCACCAAGGTGTGAGGGTTGTTGCCCAGGAGTTTGGCGGTCTGGTAGCAGGCCAGGGCAACTTGTCCGGCCAGGCGGGCGGTGGCCTCGTCTGATCCACGGTGAATGAGAAGGTCGCTCAGCTTGTCGCCGATTTGCTGCGTCTTGATGGCGTCCCGGGCGCGCAGCTCCGGGTGCTGGCTGATGAGCTGGAAGTGGAGGGTGTAGGCCTCGGGATCGGCGGTGGCCTGGGCGCAGAGGGCGAGGAGGATGGGGCGGAGCTGCTCGACGGCCTCGGTCGCGTTTCGCGGGGCGGCGGTGTCTTCTGCCTGACCGGCGGCGATCGTGTCGAGCAGCTCCTGCTCCCTGGCGAAAACGACCTCCTGCTTGTCACCGAAGTGGCGGAAGAAGGTGGTGCGGCCGACTTCGGCGCGCTCGGAACGGAGGACCTCATGGCACATGAACTGCAATCGGAAGATCGCTGGGCGATCACCGAGACCTTGTCTCTGCACGGGCACATATTCGACGGAGGCCAGCTGGACCGGATCGAGGAGATCTTCACGCCGGACGTCGTCTACGACCTCAGCGACGCGGGAGTGGGAACGTTCGAGGGGATCGAGGCAATCCGGAGCGGGGCCCTGAGACTCGGCGCCGGGAACCCCATCGCTCATCACGTGACGAACGTCGTCATCACCAGCGAGGAGGGTGACCTGGTAACCGCGAGGTCTAAGGGCCTCATGCTCATGGCGAACGGGACGCCGGCCAGCGTGACGCATCTGGACACCCTGCGGCACCACGACGGTGGCTGGCGTATTAGCCGCCGGGTCATCCTGGCGCAGCGCACTCCGCTGGGCGGAGCCTACCTCGCCGACGCGGCCGACCGGTGAGACTCGAGCAGCGGGCTGGCGGGCAGCAGCACAAGATCGATGTACTGGTCCTCGCTAGCGGTGGCCTTCCGGCCAGCCCGCTGCCTCGAACACGGCGATGGGGTCGAGGTAGTCACGCCAGTGCGTGATCTTGCGGTCGGCGATCGTGACGATCGAGACGAACCGGTTGTCGTAGGGCCGGCCGGCCTGGACCGAGGTGCCGTGCACCTCGTATTCGAGGACGATCACCGGAGCTTCGCGGTCCTGGTAAACGCGCAGGTTGTCGACGCTGTGCAGTCTCATGTAGTCGCCGTAGCCGCTGTACAGGCTGATGATGTTCTCTCGTCCTTCGACGCGCCGGGGGTACCCGGGCACGGAGATCACGTACTCGAAGACCACCTCCTCAGCCAGGAGGTCGAAGTAGTCTTCCCCGTCGACAAGGCCGTTGAGCCCTTCCTTGATGGTGCGGAAGAAGGGGCTGTTGGCGCCGTACGGAGTATCGTCACCGACGGTCTTGCTCATCTCGCCTCCCTGGTCCAGGCGCGGGCGTTGCGCTCAGCGAAGGCGCGGAAGGTGGTCGGCGGCCGGCCGGTGACCTTCTCGATGTCGTCGGCGGGTGTGGATCCGTGGCCGGCGATGATGGCGCCGGTGAGCCAGCGCAGCATCACCGCGTAATCCGGGGCGACGCCCGCGGCCAGCGCGCCGCTGATCCACTCTTCCTGATCGATGTCGTTGTAGAAGACAGGCTGGCCGGCCACGTCGGAGATGATGTCGGCGGTCTCACGGAAAGTAAGGGCCTGCGGCCCGGTGAGCGCGTACTGCGCGCCCGCGTGCGCGGCGGGGTCCGCCAGTGTTTCGGCCGCGGCCGCCGCGACGTCGTCCGCGTCGACGAAGGCTTCCGCTCCGCCGCCGCTCGGGACCGTGAGAACCCCGTCGATGACCGGGAGGTGGTCGTCGGTGAAATTCTGCATCACCCACGCGGGGCGCAGGACGGAGTGGGTGATGGCCGGCCGGCCGGCGAGGTCGGCCTCGACGGCGGCGATGTCGATCCCTTCCGGGGCCTGATCGGCGTTGTAGGCGCTGAGGAAGGTGACGTGACGCAGGCCGGCGGTCTCGGCTAGGTCCAGGAAGTCGGCGACCTGCTGGGCGTAGCGGACGCGCAGGACGGGTGTCACCAGGTACAGGCGATCGACGCCGGCCACGGCGTCCGCGTGAGTGGCCGGGTCATCCCAGTCGAACCGGACGTCGGCTCCGCGGCGGGATGCGGTACGGGCGGCGATTCCTCGCCGGGCAAGCTTCCCGGCCAGCAGGGAGCCGGTCCTGCCGGTACCGCCCAGGATCAGTGCGGTGGGCGCTTGATCGTTGCTCACAACTCACATGATCCGGGCTAGCGGTGAGCTAATCCATGCGCGATACGCTCGAATTGTTGCGTGAAGCTCTCGCCAGCTTGATCCTGACGCTCGTTTTGCTCAGTGTGATGCCATGGACCTGCTGTCTGACCACCTGGTGCGTGCGCGGGCCGTCGGCGCCGTCTTCGCGCGGACGGTTGCCGAGCCGCCGTGGGGCCTGCGGCTGGGCGGCTCGATCCAGCTTGCCGTGCACACGGTCGTCCGCGGGCGGGGATTCCTGTGGCTGGACACTCCGGGGAGCGCGGTGGAGCTCTCGCCAGGGACCGTCGCGCTGGTGCGCGGCGGCCCTGATCACTACATCGGGCACGAGCCAGGCGCCGACTGCCTGGAACCGGACGAATTCCGGGCCCGGCACGCCCAGGCGGGTCCCGCTGGCCATCCGCAGGCCACGGTCTTCCTGTGCGGTGCCTACCGGTTCTGCGGCGATGTCGGCAGCGGACTGCTCGACGCGCTGCCCCAGGTGATGACCCTCTCAGCGGCCATCGACGACCCCCTCAGGGACGTGGTCACCCTGCTCTCCCGTGAACTGGTCCGTACCGAGCCGGCCCAGCAGATCGTGCTGGACCGCCTCCTGGACCTGCTTCTCGTGCTGGCCATCCGCAGCGACTTCGGCCGCAGCGCGACCGCGCCGCGCTGGTACCGGGCCTGCGCCGACCCGCGGCTGAGCGCGGCGCTGCAGGCCATGCACGAAGACGCGGCCCGCCAGTGGACAGTCCCCGAACTGGCCGCGATCAGCGGCTTGTCCCGTGCCGCCTTCGCGCGGGCCTTCCGACAGGCCCTCGGCCAGGCCCCCATGCAGTACCTCACCGAATGGCGGATGACCCTGGCCCGCGACCACCTGCGCACCGGCGATCTCGGTCTGGCCCAGATCGCCGACGCGGTTGGCTACGGTTCGCCGTTCGCCTTCGCGGCGGCCTTCCGCCGTCACCACGGAGATCCCCCCGGAACCTGGCGACAGCGGGAACGAGCGACCGCGGACACGTCCTGAGGCGACGGGCGGCTCGTCTCGCCGCCGAAGGGGCACCATCGCTGTTATGGCCACGGGCTAACGGGTGTTAATCGTTTGCGGTCTGGCAACCTTCAGTTTGGGTTGCCGCCCTTCCGGGCTGAGAGCATCGCTCTGTTTTGTCTGCTCAGGCTGGGGAGGACAGCAATGACGGAGAGTATGGAGCGGGCCGGTGTCTCGCGCCGATCGTTCATCGGCGGCATCGGCATCACGGCCGGCGGCCTGGTGGTGGCCGGCAGCCCGGTCCTGTGGCAGCAGGCCGCCAAGGCCGCCACGGTCACCGCTGAGCAGGTTCACCTGACCTTCGGCCGGGACCCGGCCCGTGAGGTCGTGGTGTCCTGGGTGACACCGACCTCGGTGTCCAACCCGGCCGTCCTGGTGGGTACCCCGCATGGTGGCTGGGGCCACGTCATTCCGGCCGAGACCCGCTCCTACACCGACGCGAACAACGGAATCCAGACGATCGTCCAGCACGCCAGGATCGAAGGCCTGCGGCCCGACACCGACTACGTGTACCGGATCGTCAGCGGCGGTCAGACCCAGGTTTCCAGCGCGTTCCGCACCGCGCCCGAGGGCCGCGTGCCGTTCCGCTTCACCAGCGTCGGCGACATCGCCTGTGGCGACACCGCCTTCTCCAAGGCGTCGCTCAATGCCCTGGCGACCGCTGCGTCAATCGAGTCATTCGACCCGGTCGTGCACCTGGTCAACGGTGACCTGTCCTACGCCAACTCCAACCAGCTGTCCCAGCCCCAGGTCTGGGAGGAGTACTTCGACAACACGCAGCTCTCGGCGGCGAACCGGCCGTGGATGCCGACCCTGGGCAATCACGAGAACGAGCCCGGCAACGGGCCGCAGGGCTACCTGTCGTACCAGACCCGGTTCGCCCTGCCGAAGAACGACTCCAGGGAGTTCGAAGGCAACTGGTACAAGTTCCAGGTCGCCTCGGTGCTGTTTATCATGCTGGACAACAACGACGTCTGCTATCAGGTCGACACCGGCACCTATCTGAGCACCGGCGACAACCAGCTCCTGACCGGCTACTCGGGCGGCGAGCAGCAAAGGTGGCTGGAGCGTACGCTGCGCGAGGCGTCGTGCGACAGGTCGGTCGACTGGATCGTCGTGGTCATGCACCAGCCGGCCATGTCGACATCTGACGCGGACGGCTCCGACCTGGGCATCCGCGAGAACTGGATGCCGCTGTTCTACAAGTACGGCGTCGACTTCGTGCTGGCCGGCCACGACCACGACTATGAGCGCAGCTACGTGGTGCAGGGCGTCGACTCGGGCACCGTCCTGCGGCCGCACGTGGTCAGCACCGACCTGGCCAACGTCGACTCCGACAAGGGCCTCGTCCACCTGGTGATCGGCACCGGCGGCACCCACGGCCACGACGACGTGTACCAGGAGGGCGCCTCGGGCGAGCCGACCGAGACCGTCAACGTCAGTGGTACCGCGACCGAGACCGAGGACGCGCCGTGGTCCGGGGTCACCGACCCCAACACCGCCTACCCGTGGGGCCTGGGCGTGTTCGACGTGGACCCCGGCGGCTTCCCCGGCGACAAGACCACGATGACCTTCACCTACTACCACACCGGGGCCTGGTCCGGCACGGGCCCGTACCCGACGCCGCTCCAGTACGACACCTTCACCGCGACCCGGACCCGCTCGGACGGCTTCGGCTTCCGCCGGCGTCACGCCAAGTAGCGCTGCAGGCGGTTTACCCAGCGCCCGCGGGCGCCGGGCCAACAGGGACGCTCCGGCGTCCCTGTTGTATGTCCGGGTCCCGGCGGCATCCGATACTGGGTAAGTCGACCAGATGACGAGGAGGCCGCCGCGACCAGGGAAACAGGCCGCAAGCTCATCGCCTCGAACAGGCGGGCGCGGCACGACTACACGATCCTCAAGACCTACGAGGCCGGGCTAGTCCTGATCGGTAACGAGGTCAAGTCCCTGCGCGCCGGCCACGCGTCGCTGGCCGAGGCATTCGCCCAGGAGCACGACGGTGAGCTGATGCTGCACGGCCTGCATATCCCCGAGCACGCCCCGTACGGCCGCTATGGCGCCCGTGCTCTGCACGAGCCCCGGCGCACCCGTAAGTTGCTCCTGCACCGCAGCGAGATCGACAAGATCATCGGGAGGCTGGGCGACGCCGGTGTCACGCTCGTGCCGCTGTCGCTGTACTTCCAGGACGGCTGGGTGAAGGTGGAGATCGCTCTGGCCCGCGGCCGGCGGTCGTTTGACAAGCGGCAGGCCATCGCCAAGCGAGACTCCGACCGGGAGATCGCCCGCGAGCTCAGCGATCGGGTGCGTGGTCGCCGGCGGCGGACCCGCGGGTCGCGCTGAGAGACCGGGAGCCGTTCCGGCCCTGAACGCGGGCGGTTGGCCGACCGCCCTGACGCTGTCGGCTGGGAACGGGTGGTTGCCCGTTCCCAGCCGGGAGGGGAAGCGGCCAGACCAGGCAGAACAGCACGCAGAAGTAACTCGCAGAAGTGACCCGCAGACGGGCCGCCGGCCGCGGCTGGGCCGCCCTTCCTCCCCAAGCGCTGGCGCGGCCAGGCCCGATAAGGTGCTGCCGTGGTGGGGCACTTTGAGGACTTCTTCATCGCAAGCGCGGGCGCGTCCGCCGCCATCCTGGGGTTGCTGGTCGTCGCCGTCTCGGTCGTCAACGCGGATGACGCCAACCCCGCCACGCGGGAGCTGCGAACTGTGCTGGCCGGGAGCGCGTTTGTCGCCCTGGTCGACATCTTCCTCGTCTCGATCGTGGCCTTGACCGGGGGCTCAGTCGTCTTCGGGCTATCAAGCCTGGCCATGGGCGCCCTCGGGCTGCTGGCCACCAGGCGGCTGATACCGAGGGCGATGCGCGCGGGAAATTTCTCCCGCGACTCTCAGACCAGAGAGCTGAATATCGCCTTCGCGTTCATTTCGGTCGCGGCTTACACGCTGCAGCTCGGGCTGGCCATAGCGCTCCTGGCGGACAGCCAGAGTTCAGGGCTGCAACGCGCTCTGGTCCTCGTCATTGTGGCGTTGTATTGCAGTGCCCTGGGCCGGGCCTGGGTGGTCACCGGGATCACCCGGCGGGTGTAGGGCAGCGGCGGCCTCCGCCGGCAGGCCCCCTGGTCGTTACCGGGGTAAGCCTAGCCTTGTCCGCGGAACCGCTTGACGGCGTCCTCGGTGGCCGGAGTGAAGAAGTTGACCAGGTTGCCGTCCGGGTCCCGGAACAGAATCGACTTGTTTCCCCAGGGCATCAGGGTGGGCTGCTGCTCCCAGTCGCTCACGATCGGCTTGAGTCGTTCGTACTCGGCGTCCACGTCGTCGACAGCCCACTCGATGATGGCGGTCTGGTTGGCCGCCGGGCGGGCCGCGTTGTTGAACAGCTGCGCTGTGCTGGTGTGCCCGATGGCGAGAGTGCCGGTCGGGTAGTGGAACTCGGCGAACACCGGCGCGAGCCGATCGGCGGTGATCCCGGTTACCTTCTCGTAGAACTCGACCACAGAGTCAAGGTTGTCGGTGATGATGCGGACTGAGACGAAGTCCATCGGTCACTACCTTCCAGCTTGGCGTGTCTGCTGCGAACCATGGCGTAGTTTCGCTACGAAACGGTAGCGTAGCGGATCCTTGGGACTGCGGAGATGATTCGGCGATGGCAAACAAGGCCGGCCAGGCTGAGGCCAGCCAGGGCGAACGGGCGGCCTCGGCGCCGGGGCCGGG
>Ga0102924_1001583_pt1 | contig 26058 bp, 24 predicted proteins | sample PaiPotPPM11metaG_FD_80116 | JGI IMG/M metagenome (GOLD analysis project Ga0102924, IMG submission 80116) | Iron sulfur acid spring bacterial and archeal communities from Banff, Canada, to study Microbial Dark Matter (Phase II) - Paint Pots PPM... ... | reverse complement strand
TCTCACCCCACATCGAGCAGCAAGTTATCCAGAACGCTCCTCCTTTCGTCCTGTCTCTCCGTCCTTCGTTGGCTCTTTGCGCCGTCGATTTCGGAGAAACGTGTCGCAGACCTGCGAGAAACCCGCCACGAACACTGTCAGCCTACCACACGGGCGGACACGTCGTCACCGTCGATTACCCTCTCGAAAGGAGCTTGATGGCACGCAACGGCACCCACTCCTGACCCTCAGCTAGACTCAGAGGCATCGGGGGACGTGGTCCACTTTTACACCGGTTCCTGGTCTACTTCTCCACCGGCGTTTACAACATCTTCCTCACACATCGAGAGGAAGGCAGGGTATATATCCAGCCGCCAGGTGTGAACGCTGGGGAAGAAGGGCTCTTCCGCACTTCCTACGAAAATCCCCCCTCGGTCTTGCACCTATGCTGCCTTTGGTGTCAGCGTCACCTCGAAGCCGAGCGCGGAAAGTCGATTGACGTGGTGACGGCGGATGCGCTCGGTGTCCAGTTTGTCGAAGCAATCCGCTCCCAGGTCGCGATAGGGCTGCTTGTCCTTGAGAATGTGGTAGGCAATCACCAGCACACTGTGGGCGACTGCCACCGCTGCTTTGAGCTTGCCACGCCGCCGCGCCAGCCGGTGGTATTGCGCTGAGAGGTAGTTGTCGCGTGAGCGGGCGATGGCCCACGCCACCTCACCGAGGACGCCCGTCAGCCAGGTGTCACCTCCGGTGGGCTTGCCGCCGAGTCGCTTCCCACCACTCTGCCGGTTTCCGGGACACAGCCCAGCCCACGAGGCCAGGTGCTTGGCCGACGGGCACCGACTCATGTCGGTGCCAAGACAATGCCCTCCTACGTCTGACGGCGCGGTGGCCGTTCTGCTTTGAGCTGTTCCAGAACTTCCGGATCATCCGGGATGAGATAGTGGCCGATGATGGGATGCCGGGTGGCAGGGAGCCGCCCTGCCTGGATGCGGACATAGAGCCAGTTGCGATCGACCTGAAGGGCACGAGCCAAGCCCCAGATGGTCCACTGGCCCTCGATCTTCTCTTGCTGACGGAACTGGGCGGTCACCGTGAGCTGGCCACGGGCACGCCGAATCCGGGTCACGAGCGAGGGCAGGACCTGCTCGCTCCGGGGGGAGCGGAAGCCCTCGGCGCTTAGTTGTCGGGCAACCTCCTTGTCGTGGTAGCCCTCGGCGCTCAGCTCCCGCACCCGGGCCACAAGCCGCTCATGGCCGGAGAGATCAGCCAGCCGCCACACCGGCGGATGGATAACCAGGGGCGTCATGGCCCCACTGACCCAGATCACGTTGGCCTCGACCGTATCCGGTTGGGGACGGGTGAGAACCACGCGCCGGATCAAGCTGCGGAGCAACTCCTTCTGCTGCGCCGGGGTAATACGGAATCCGCGTCAGGTGAGTTCTGAATCCTCTGGTGGCTTCCGCCGGGCACAGTCAGCCCGCGTGCCCGAGGGGACCCACTGATTCCGGATTCCGTATAAGACGTCCGCTCGTCCAGAGCGCCGGGAGCTGCTGGCCAAGATCGTTGAGCTGATCCCGGAGGACCGGATCGAGGGGAGGGGTTCGCGGCGTGGCGGTGAAACGCTCCTGCGCCTCCTGCGCCTCCTGCAGGGCCCGCAGCGCCATCTCCCACCGTCGCTCCAGCTCCCCCGCGACCAACCGATTGTCGGGATCCACCGCGTCATACTGCCTTTGGGCCAGCTTGGCTTCGTATTCCGCACGCTTGACCTGGTCGGCGTAGTGCTGCGCCAGCCGCTCGTGATCGGCGTGCAAGGCTGCCAGCGCCTCGTCCAGGAGGGCAAGCTCCGCCGGTTGCAGCGCCTGGAAGAAGGCCTGGACCACGACGGCGTCGATGCTCGGCCCATCCAGGTGGAGGCAGAGGGGAGCAGCGTACTCCTTGCCCATGGCCGAGCAGACATAGCGATGCTGGGTCTTGTACTCCACGTGCATCTGGCGGCCGCAGCGGCCACAGACCACCAGCCCGACGAGGAGGGCACTCCCCTCCCGCACCGCGCCTCGCGTGCTCAGGGTGTACTGATTGGCGTTGTCACGGAGCCGCGCCTGATTCGCCATGAAGGTGACCCAGCTGATGTAGGCAGGATAGACCCCTTGGTGGATGATCGTCCACTCCTCTGGCGGCAGGTTGCGACGGCGACCCGTGCCCGGCCGACGGTCCGGGTGGGGACCGTTGTGACTTTACCCATGGCTTGGCCGCGACTGGAAGCATAGTTTGGCCGTTTGAGCCTCCTGAATAGCCTGTTCCGTCTCATGGAGCGCTTCGTCTGTCCAGCAGTGGAACCATCGTGTGGCCGAAAGTTACGGACTGGAAGCATACCGTGGCCATAAGTTAGGATCTCCTCCTGCCGGACTTACCATAAGGCCGTTCGAGCACCCACATTCTGTTTGGAGGGACCAGCATGCTCAGTAACGGCCAGCTCAGCCAACTCTGTCGGGACCTGGGTCTGTCGCACGAGGCTCAGGCCATCATCGAGACCATCCGCTCCTCGCCCCCGTCTCGTCGTGTGCGCAGCGTCGCCGGCAATGTCAGCGTCCGGTATCCCAGTCGGAAGATGGGCGTCACGATCCAAGCGGAGAGCCACCGCAACGAATTGGCCGGCATCTATGAGAAGGAGCACGATCCGGCGACGGTGGAGTATTACGACCAGCCACCGCCGATCAAGCTCGTCTACCCGGCCAAGAGCGGCCGGCGGGTGGGGGTCTTGCACACGCCCGACTACTTCGTCCTGCGCACGGATTCGGTCGGCTGGGAGGAGTGGAAGATGGCAGAGGAGTTGGAGCACCTCGCGGAGGCGATGCCGCACCGGTATTGCCGGGGCGATGACGGCCGGTGGCAGTGCCCACCCGGGGAGGAGTACGCCCAGCCGCTCGGGTTCTTCTATCGGGTGCGCTCCTCGGCCGAGATCGATTGGGTGTTCCAGCGCAATTTGCTCTTCCTCGAGGATTACCTGCGGGACGATTGCTCGCCGGTGGAGGAGCGGGCGGCCGAAGCAGTCCGGGCCCCGGTTGCTGCGCAACCGGGGCTGTCTCTGAGCGACCTGCTCCGGCGATTGGACGGGGCGAGGAGCGACGACGTCTACCGCCTGATCGCGCGCGACGGGCTCTTCGTCGATCTCCACGCCGCCGCGCTGGCCGAGCCGGAGCGGGTGCGGGTCTTTCGCGACGCGGCGAGCGCGCATGCTGACGCGGTGATCGCCGCCACGGTTTCCCCACGACCGTTCGGCGGAGCTGCCCTGGTGTCGCTGAGCGTCGGCTCTCCGGCGATCTGGGATGGCCGCGGCTGGACGATCGTCAACGTCGGGCAGACCACGACCACGCTCCTGGCCGACGATGGGACCCTGGTCGAGCTCCCGACGGCCACGCTCGAAGCCCTGATCTGCCAGGGCAAGCTGATCGGGGGCGCCATGACCGCGGGGATCAGCCAGGGGGCTAAGGAGCGGTTGGCGCGGGCCAGCCCGGAGGACTTCTCTGAAGCGAACCGTCGCTATGCCATCATCGTCCCCCTTCTGACCGGGGGCGCCGCGATGGCGACCAGCACGCCGGCGCGCACGGTGCGCCGGTGGCTGGCCCGGTGGCGCGCGGCAGATGGGCTGGACCACTGCGGCTACGTCGGACTCTTACCGCGCCGTGGCCAGAGCGGCAACCGCACGCGGAAGCTGCCGGAGGCGACGCTCCGTCTGCTCGACAGTGTCATCACCACGGAGTACGAGACCCTCACCCAGAAGCCCAAGTTCGCGGTGTACGCCGCGCTGGTGCGCGTCTGCGAGGAGCAAGGGATCACCGTCCCGAGCTACAAGACCTTTGCCGCGGTCATCAACCGGCGTCCGCGCCACGAGCAGGTCGCCAAACGCCAGGGGGCGCGGGCCGCGCATGAGGAGGCACCGTTCTACTGGGAGCTCACGCTGACCACCTCGCGGCACGGTGATCGCCCGTTCGAGATCGGCCATATCGACCACACCCAGCTCGATGTCGAGCTGGTCTGCTCGCGCACCGGCCGCCCGCTCGGTCGGCCCTGGGCGACCTTCCTGACCGACGCCTGCTCGCGACGCCTGCTGGCGGTCTCCCTCAGCTTCGACCCACCGAGCTACCGCGCCTGCATGCTGATCTTGCGCGAGTGCGTGCGCCGCCACCAGCGGCTTCCCCAGACGGTGGTCGTCGATGGTGGGGCGGAGTTCGCCAGCGTCTACTTCGAGACGTTGCTGGCCCGCTACGGGTGTGCCAAGAAGACCCGCCCCGGCGCTCAGCCCCGCTTCGGCTCGGTCTGTGAGCGGCTGTTCGGCACGACCAACACCCGCTTTGTTCACAATCTGGTCGGCAATACCCAGATCTGTCACAACGTCCGTCAGGTGACCAAGACGGTTGATCCCACCGGGCAGGCGTGCTGGACGCTTGCTGCCCTCGCTGCGCGCCTGGACGAGTGGGCGTATGAGGTCTACGACACCCTCGAGCATCCGGCCCTGGGGCAGTCACCCCGGGAGGCCTTTGCGGCCGGGCTGGTGCAGGGTGGGGAGCGCCTCCATCGTCTCATCCGCGATGATGAGGACTTCCGGATGTTTACCTTGCCAACCACGACCCGAGGCACGGCCCGGCTCCAGCGGCGGCTCGGCGTCAAGATTCACCACATCTACTACTGGGCCGAGGCGTTCCTCGACCCAGAACTGGAGCGGACCTCGCTCCCGGTGCGCTTCGATCCGTTCGATGCCGGGATCGCCTACGCCTTCGTCAAGGGACGCTGGGTGCGGTGCATCTCCGAACACTATGCGCGGTTCGCCGGGCGGTCCGAGCGCGAGGTCCACCTGGCCACCACGGAGCTGCGGCGACGGAGCCAGCGCCATGCCCAGCAGCTCACCCTGACCGCGCGGAAGCTCGCTGACTTCCTGGTTTCTATCGAGGCAGAAGAGGTGCTCCTGGAACAACGGCTGCGCGATGCCGCACTCCGCGAGGTGCTGGCCCGTCTCCAGCCGAACGCGGGTGCCACGGGCAGCGAGGCGATCGGCGTCCCGGAAGAACAGGTGGCCCCAAGAGCAGGGAGCGACTCCGTTCCCCTGATCATCTATGGAGACTACTGAGATGGCGCCTGAAGGCTTTCCGCCCGAGCTCCTCGGGCAACCCGTCTCCACGCGCCTGGCCTACTTCGTCGGCAAGGTCGTCGCCCACCCTCGTCTCCAGGAGACGCATCACGCTGTCCTGCGTGCCCTGCAGCAACCGGCGGGAGCGGCGCTCCTCATCATCTTCGGTCCGACCGGTGTCGGCAAGACGACGCTGCGGCGCGGCGTCGAGCAGCAGGTGATCGAAGCAGCGCTCCCGGAGCTGGACCGGGACCCCGGCCGCGTCCCGGTTGTTGGCTTGGAAGCGGTCGCCAGCGAAGCCGGGCAGTTCAACTGGAAGGATTACTACACCCGCGCGCTCCAAGCCCTCGAGGAGCCGTTGATCCCGCACAAGATCATCGACCGGCCACGCGGCAACCACCGGGAGCGCGCGGGTGGTATACCGATCGGCCCGGCGGCGGCCCCGGAACTACGCCGCGCGCTGGAGCAGGCGCTGCTCCACCGTCGGCCCACGGCGATGATCGTGGATGAAGCGCAGCACCTGACGAAGATGGCCAGCGGGCGGCGCCTCCTCGACCAGATGGACGTGCTCAAGTCGCTGGCTGCCCTCACCGAGACGGTGCATGTCCTCATCGGCACCTACGAGCTGGTGGGCCTCGCCACCCTGAGCGCCCAGCTCAGCCGGCGCAGCCACGAGCTCCACTTCGGGCGCTACCGAGCCGAGGACCCGGAGGATCAGCGGGCCTTTCAGAGCGTGCTCCTCACCTTCCAGCGCCATCTCCCGCTGGCCCAGGAGCCCGATCTGGTTGGCCACTTCGAGTACCTCTACGAGCAGTCGGTCGGCTGCATCGGGGTGCTCAAGGATTGGTTGAACCGGGCCCTGGCGGCGGCGCTGGAGGACGGAGCCGCGACCCTCACTGCGCACCACCTCGAGCGGCAGGCGGAGCCGGCGCGCAAGCTCCTGAGCCTGGCCCGCGAGATCCAGGAAGGGGAGGCGGCCCTGCGGGAGGACGGGCGGGAGCGCGAGGACGTGCGCCGCTTCCTGGGGCTGCGCTCGGAGCCAATGCCGCAAGAGACACCCGTGTCTCGCGGAGCGAGCACGACCTCCCGTCGTCTGGGTGGTCGGGTGGCGGAGCGTCTGCCGTCGCGCGACCCCGTTGGCGTTGGGGGAGCCGAGCGTGCCAGCTGACGATGTGGGGGTCCTGGATCTCTGGGACCTCACTCCACCATTGATTCCGCCGCGCAGCCGGCTGTATTGCCTCGCGCCTATCGGGATCGGGACGCCCGCGGTGGAGAGCCTGACCGGCTACGTCGCCCGCCTCGCCACCACCCACGGGGTGCTCGTGCGCCGGTTGGTCGAGGACGAGATCCTCCCGCTCCTGGGACGATCCTACTTGCTGAGCCCGGGGAACAAGGGGCGATCCTCCTCCTTCTGGCAGGAGAGCGAGACCCGGGCGCTCAATGGCACGGGAACCCTGGCCCGCGACTTGGTGCGGGTCTTGGAGACGCTGACCCGACGGGATGACCTGCGTTGGTTGACCATGCGGCCCTGGGCTGAGGTCTTGCCCGTGAAAGGGCTGTTGCGGCGCCAGCGCGCCTGGTGCCCGGCCTGCTACGAGGAGTGGCGCCAGACGGGGGCGGTGATCTACGACCCACTCCTCTGGACCCTGGCGTCGGTTACTGCCTGCTCCCGCCACCGGTGTCGCCTCGAGCAGGCTTGCCCCCACCCCGATTGCCGACAGCTCCTATCCCTGCTCCGGCCACGCTCCCAGCCCGGCTCCTGCTCCGCGTGCGGACGGTGGTTGGGGAGAGCGGCGGCGGACCGGAGCGGAGACGAGCTGACCGACGAGGAGCTGCGGGCTCAGAGCTGCGTGGGCGAGGCGATAGGGGAACTTCTGGCGGGGGCGCCCAAGCTGTCCACCGCTCCTACCCGGCCGCGCCTGGCCCACGTGGTCGCGGTCTACGTTGAGGAGGTGGCTGACGGGAATGTGACCCGGTTCGCCCGCGAGCTGGGCATCAATATGCACACGGTGGCGCAGTGGCGCTGGGGAATGACCTTGCCCTCCCTGGCGTTGTTGCTGCAGGCCTGCTATCACCTGGGAACCACACCGTGGCGCGTTCTCACCGACGACCTCGATCGTCTTCCCGGTTCGGCGGCGGAGCGACCACCACTGCCAGTGGCCAATCTGGTCGATGTTCCCCCTCGCCCCCGGCCGCTTCGCCGGGCGTTCGACATTACCACGACGCAAAGCACATTGGAGGCGGTCCTGGCGCGCGAGGAACAGCCGCCGCCCCCGATGCGGCAGGTGGCGAAGCGTCTGGGCCACAGTCATGCGGAGCTGATCCATCACCTTCCCGAGCTCTGTCACGCCATATCGGCGCGGTATCTGGCTGACCGGCAGCGGAAAGGAGCGGAGAAGAAACGGCAACGCTGTGCCGAGATCCGGCAAGCTGCCTTGCAGCTGCACCATCAGGGGATCTATCCCAGCGCCTGTCGGATCGCCTCCCTGATCAGTCAGCCGGGGTTCGTCCGTGATCCTGTGGCAATTGCGGAACGGAAAGAGGTGCTGCGCGACCTGGGCTGGCGGACATGACCAGTCCACCCTCTGAAACCATCAGGCAGTGGAAGCATAGTGTGGCCATGGCGGCCAAACTATGGGTTAAGTTACAACCGTGTCGGCCGTAGACGAAGGCGCCGGCGTAGGCGGGGTTGTGCATGATCTCGTAGATGACCACCTCCGCCGGGGGCTTCCAGCGCAACTCCCCCGCTTCGGGTCCCCCGGTCTGGCGCCGGGGGAGCAGGATGCCCTCATCCCGCAGGCTGCGCAGCACCTTCTGGCAGCTGCCCAACTGAGCAAACCGAGCAAAGATGAGCTCGATGGTGCGCTGCACCTGCAGATCGGGATCTTTGGTGACCCGGCCATCCGGCAAGCGCACCAGGCCCGTCGGCAGGTGCTGGCGGTAGACCCCTCGCTCAATCTGGCGCATCCGCCCCGCCTCCATGCGCAGTTGCAGCAGATGCAGCTCCGCTTCGCTCAGCATCCCCCTCAATCCCAACAGCAAACGGTCGTTGTAGCTGCGAGGATCGTAGATGCCGTCCGGGTCGGCAATCAACGTACCGACAACGGCTGCCAAGTCCAGGAGAGCATACCAGTCGGCGTTGCTCCGCGCCAGGCGACTGGCCTCGTAGGCAGGGCCAACGCATCTAAATGGAGGAAGAGCGAGCGGGGGTAGGATAGGGTCCATCCCATTCTTGGAGGCGACCACTAGCCATGAACCCAGTCCCCCGCCTCACCCTTGCCGACCACTTCGCCACGCTGGACGACCCGCGTGTGGAGCGCACCAAACTCCACCCCTTACTCAGTATCGTCGTCATCGCCATCTGTGCGGTCATCAGTGGTGCCGAGAGCTGGGACGACGTTGAGGACTTCGGGGAGATCAGGGCCGACTGGTTCGCCACCTTCCTGGACCTGCCCCATGGTATTCCCTCCCATGACACCTTCAATCGGGTCTTTGCGGCCCTCGATCCGGTGCAGTTCCGCGCCTGTTTTCTCCACTGGATGGAGGCGGTGGCAGGAGTCCTGCCGACCCAGGTGATCGCGATTGACGGGAAGACGGTACGTCGCTCGCATGATCGTGGGGCCGGCAGAGCAGCCATCCACCTGGTGAGCGCCTGGGCGAGTGCCAACCGTCTGGTCCTGACTCAGGCGCCCGTCAACGAGAAGTCGAATGAGATCACCGCACTGCCGGACCTCCTGCGCTGCCTGGCGCTGGCCGGGTGCCTCGTGACGATTGATGCCATGGGCTGCCAGCGGGACATCGCCCAGCAGATTCTCGATCAGGATGGCACCTACGTCCTGGCGCTCAAGGACAATCAGGGAGCGCTGCATGAGGACGTGCGGCTGAGCTTTACGGTGGCACAGGCCGATGCCTTCGCGGGCGTCCGACATGATCGAGCCGAGAGCGTGGAGACAGGACATGGCCGGATCGAGACCCGGCGTGCCCTGGTGATCGACGATCCGGCGGTCCTTGCCTGGATCCAGGAACGGCATGCCTGGCCGGGGTTAGCTGCCATCGGGATGGTGCAGTCCGAGCGGCTGATCGGGGGTGAGCGCATGGTCGAAGAGCGCGACTACCTCCTGAGTCGCCCCCTCGCCGCGTCGGTCTTTGGGGGCGCAGTCCGCAGCCATTGGGGCATTGAAAATAGCGTCCACTGGGTGCTCGATGTCACCTTCCACGAGGACCAGAGCCGCATCCGGGCAGGCCATGCCGCCGAGAACTTCGCGGTGCTGCGCCACATCGCCCTCAACCTACTGCGGCAGGCGACGACCAAGCGCACCAGCATCAAGGGGCGACGTCTCAAAGCCGCCTGGGATCCCGACTATCTCCTCCGCGTCCTCACTGGTATTTAGATGCGTTGGCCCTGGCCTCGTAGGCGAGGATGAGGCCGACGTGCCGCAGCGAGACCTCAGCGACCAGCTCTCGGAATCCCGGCCGGCTGCCATCTTGACCGGAGATCCCCAGGTCGGCATCGATCACCTGCACCCGGTCTCTTGACCAGCCGAGCGCGACAGCCTGCTCGACCAGAGCGTATTGGTTGCGCTGGCTCTCTTGATGGTGCTGAACCTGCTTGGGACTGGATTGGCGGATGTAGACGTAGGCACGGCGCTCACGGTGCCGGTCGGTGATCTTCTCGGGTGTGGAGAGCATCACGCAGCACCTCCTGGGCGACGCCGAGCAGGGCCCCCCGCACCGTTGCTTGGAGGTCCGGAGGCAGACTCCTCCAGGCCTGTCTGGCCGCGATGGTGCTGGCCGGGAGCAGGGGGGGGCAGGGGATGGCTGGGAAGATCGAGGGGAAGCAGAAGTTGGCGGCTCTGCTCTGGGGGCGGGGGATGGGTGGGCATGGGCGTCCTCCTCGGGGAACTCTGGGAGAGACGCTACCACAGCCAGGAGGGTGGCGATGGCGTCCAGGGAGAGGCGGCAGGGGGAGCGCGGGGGACTGCTGCCGCCAAGGTTGGTGGCGGCGAGTGGAATGAGGCGCTCTCGCCCCGGACGGAGCTGCACCACACAGACCCGACCCAGGTGTCGGTTGGTGGTGAGAGTAAGGAGAGGCAGGCTGAGCCCGTAGAGGGGATGCGTCGGATCGACGATCTCGACCGTCTCAGCAGGCAGCGCCGACTGATCTATAGGGGTATTCTCTGGGGATGGATATATCAGTGCCGATCTCCGCCACGATCGCTGCCGCCGCTGTCGCTCCCACCCCGGGGATGGTTTGGAGGAGCTGCACCGCGTCCTGGGAGGAGAGCAGGGCACGCTCAATCTCGCTCTGCAGTTCAGCCAGAGACTCTTCCAAGAAGTCGAGATGGGCCAGGATGCGCTTGATCAGAATCAGGTGGTGCGCGGTTAAGCGGCCTTCCAACGCTTGACGAAGCTGCGGCAACTTGGTGCGCAGCCGTCCTTGGGCGAGCGCCGCCAACACGTCCGCATCCTGTTCCCCGCCCAGCATGGCCTCCAGCATGCGCCGTCCGCTCACTCCCAACACATCGGTCGCGACCACCGCCAGCTTGATGTTGGCTATTTCCAGCACCTTGTGGAGCCGGTTCACTTCCTGGGTTCGCTGACCGATGAGGGTCTTCCGATAGCGCGTCAATTCACGCAGCTCACGAATGGGAGCGGGAGGAATGAAGCTGGCCTGGAGGAGCCCGTGACGGAGCAGTTCAGCAATCCACTCCGCGTCCTTAATATCCGTCTTTCGCCCTGGCACGGCCTCATGTGCTGAGGGTTAGCCAGCGTCACCGTGCGCCCGTCCTCCAGCAGGGTGAACACCGGCCGCCAATAGATGCCGGTCGACTCCATGGCTACCTGCTCGATCCGCACAGCACTCAGCCAGTCACCGAGCGCGATCAAGTCGGCCGTCATCGTCGAAAAGGTGCGCACCTCCTTGCGGAGCGTCCCACCTGCCTCCGTTATGAGGACGCAGGCCACCACCGTCTTCTTATGAACGTCGAGGCCACAACACCGTTCATGCACCACTTCCATCGGTCCATCTCCTTCCCAGTGGTCAATCGTCGGGCGGCTGATGGTGGATGCGTTACTGGCAACAACTTTCCTACGCGTGCTCACCCCTTGCGGAGGTGGCGACAATCTTGTGATCCTGGACGCACCCGGGTCAGCTTTCGATTCGGACTTGCACGTCGGTCTCTTTGACGATCAGCGCTCTGAACGAGGCTTCTGCCACTGCTACACCTCGTCCTGACCATAGAGGATCGCGGTATGGATCGGATGGGCCGGTGAGGTGCCGTTGTCTACGAATGAGCCGCGTCGCGGGTCGCTGCGGGTCTACTCGCGGTAGCGGTACGCTCATTCGCGCGCCGAGACACGCCCAGTAGGTCCCGTGCTTGATTTGTGGTTGCAAGAGGGCGACCGGCCGCCCGTGCGAGCCCGGCTGCATAGGAGACAAAGTCAGCATTTGACGACGCAAACTGCGACTGCGTGAGCTTGACGTTGTCTTCGAACCCCACGCGCACATGCCCGCCCAGGAGCACAGCCAGACCAACTACCTGGCGTTGATACCTCCCGACGGCGGCAGCCGACCATGAAACATCAGTGGGGAGGGATCGGATCATATGGATGAGGTTCTCCGGCGTGCCGGGTAAGGCACCGGGCACGCCGAGCATGATGTTGAAGTGAAGCGGTGGTCGAATAATTCCTTCGCGCAACACGCGTTCGGCATTCGCAATCATGCCGGCGTCAAACACCTCGAGTTCCGGCTGGATTCCGGCGTCCAGAATGCGGGCCGCGAACCGACGCACCAGTGGGAGCGGATTATAGAAGACGCCGTCGCCGAAGTTCGTGGTACCGGTCGTCAAGGATGCCATGTCAGGGTCTGCCAGGAGACCCATGAGGCGCTCTTCCTCGTTCATCGTGATGGCCCCACCAGTGGAAACCATCACAACGATGTCGGGGCACGCACTGCGCACGCGTGAAACCGTCTCCCGCCAGATATCTTCCCGTGCGGAGGGCGTCCCATCTGGCTCCCGGATATGGAGATGGCAGACCGTCGCTCCAGCCTCATACGACCGGGACACCTCCGCCGTAATCTCGGTGGGTGTGTGCGGAACATACGGATTGTCGTCCCGTGTAACCTCGGCCCCCGTCGGTGCAACCGTGATGACGAGGGGATCGCGATCAAAATCCAGGCGCATGGATACTCCTCTCCTGCAGTCAGAAGGCCCGCCTCCGCTCGTGTGTCACGGCCTACTTGCCGGTCGGAGCCGGCAGGGCCGACACATCGTGATGCGACACGGCGACCCGCTGTCGTTCAGCTCTGACCACCGCGGTCCCGACAGCGCGCATTACGAGCACGGGTTCCTGGAGCACTTCCGCCGCCGAATCTGATACGTCAGGGCGTGCCTGAATAACCTTGTAGGCCTCAAATCTGATTGTGCGCGACGTGTGTCCCACGTGTTCCAGGACGGCGCGAGCTTCTACGTAGTCCCCGGCCTGCATAGGGGCCAGAAACTCCACCGATTCATAGGCACGCAGCAGTCCCTCATCGCCGTCATGTCGAATGGTGATCTCGGTCGCCAGGTCCCCGAAGACCTCCAGCATCCGGGCGCCGGCCACGAGATCACCGCCGTAATGAGCGTCCTGCGTGCTCATACGGAGACGTAGAAATGCAGTTAGGTTCTCCATGCGGGCTCTCCTTCTAAACGCGTAGTGGGCACGTGACGGTCCGATACATGGCCGCTCGTCGGGTTCAAACTTGGGCCCGGCACGCGCTTCCGACGAGCAGTACGGGCGCTGTACGCACAAGTGGAACATGAACGAACGATCATTAATCATAGACGACCGCGGTATCATTGACAATCATGTCATGGACATCGGGACCCGCGCACGAGCCTCGGCTGCATGTCGACAGGAGCGAGAATGGGCCTGAGGGGTGAGTGCCCCAGAGGGCTATCAGGCGTGAGCAAGACATCGAAGCACTCCTCCCCCCCGGACACCTGTGGCTCGGCCGTTTTCGACGGCGAGCTTACCGTTGACCAGAACGTAATCGAACCCACTTGGCCTGGCGTTGAAGTCAGTCCACGACGTGTTGTCACACACCCTCTCTGGGTCAATGACCACGAGATCGGCGGTGCACCCAGGACGGATGAGGCCTCGATCCCACAGACCTAGTTGACCGGCTGGTAGCGACGTTATCCGCCGCACAGCTTCCTCAAACGACAGGACGTGGCGGCTCATAACGAACTCATCCAGGACCCGCGGTACGAAGCCGTACGAGCCGGGATGGAGGGAACGATCTTGCAGTGGACCCTGGCGTGCGAGGGTCACCGCGTCGGATCCAAGTGAACAGCTTGGATCCGACACCGTGAGCAGGAGATCCTCCCAGTCCAGCGTCTGAGTGATCTGAACGATGTTGGGGTAGAGATCGCCGGCCGCTGCGAAGAGGTCGAACACGACGTCCCATGGAGACCGGCCGGAGTCCCGCGCGAGTTCGGCAACTGTGCGTCCCACCGCGTCCTGACTGTTCGGTGCCGACACGATCCGGATCTTGTCCCACTGCCCCAGCTGTACCCAGCGCACCAGGTTTTCGGCGTGTGCCGCTTCTACCCGCCGACGGAAGTCGAGGTCGCTGAAGCGCTGCACGAATTGTTCTAAGGGGCCGGCCACGGCCCACGGAGGGAGGAGTTCGTATCCCGGGCCAAGAGCCCATTCGTACGGGTAGGTATCGAATGACACCGAGAGGCCTGTGTTGCGCGCGTCCTCGCAGATGGTGAGCAGGGGCTCCGTCAGGTGTCGGGCGAGTGCTCGGGCTGTTATATGACTAATGTGGAGGCGCGCACCGCTCGCGCGCGCTATGGCAACGGCTTCTGTCACGGCTGGGACGATCTCGAACCACCGCTCCCGCACGTGGGTGGCGTAAAGACGCCCCTTCGCGCCCACGCGTGCACACAACGCCGTGATCTCCTCGGTCGTCGACGCGGTGCGATACGGTGGGTACTCGAGGCCGGTTGAGATCCCGAATGCGCCTGAATCCAGTGCTTCGTCAACCCAGTAGCACATGCGCGCGACCTCTTCGGGTCGCGCCTCTCTATCGCTCACCCCCATCACGCTGGTTCGGATTGGGCCATGAGCGACCAGCGGTACCACGGTTACCGCGAGATCATGGTCGAGCCGGTCGAGGAATTCGCCGAAGCTCGTCCAGTCGATCTCCACTCCATCGTCTGCGCTGTGCGCCAGAATGTTCTGTTCGACTCGTTTGCGATCGACCGCTGGGGCTGGACCGTAGCCGCAATTCCCGATGACTTCGGTTGTGAGGCCCTGCTCCAGCGCGCTCTCGGCGGAGGGGCCCACGAGGAGGGTCCAGTCCGAGTGGCGATGGATGTCGATGAAGCCCGGGGTGAGATAGTGCCCGTGCACGTCGAAGTCAAGTACCCCGGCGGGGAGCGGATCTCCCCGCGAGATTGCGGCGATGCATCCATTGGCTATGCCCACACTCGCCGGAAACCATGGCGCACCCGTGCCGTCGATCACCCGCGCGTTTCGGATCACCACATCGAGCGTCATCGCCTACTGTCCTCCGTCTGTTGCCAGCTAGGAGCGGACCCCTGCCAGACCCGGCTCATGGGATCACCGCGGCATGCCGACGAACCGCCCACTGTCCAACCAGGAGGGCAACAATCATGATCGTGATATTGATCAGCACAACGAGCAGTGAAGCTGCAGCAAGCTCGGGCCCGAGGTTCTCCCGGACAAACGACCACAATCGCACGGGGATGGTGACGGTCTGAGGGCTTGATAGGAAGAGTGTGAGGACGATTTCGTCGAACGAGACCACAGCGGCGATGACCAGAGCGGCGGCGATTGCAGGTATCAACAGAGGAATCGTGATGCGACGAATAACGGTCCAGCGATTCGCGCCGAGCGATGCGGCGGCTCGCTCAAGATTGGGATCGAGGACATAGATCGCTCCCCAGAGGGTAAGGAAGGCATACGGGAACGAGATCAGGGTGTGCGCAAAGGCCAGTCCAGGCATGGTGCCGATCAGATTGACGTTAACGTAAAAGGGGTACAGCGCCAGGGCGATGACCACCGAGGGAACAATAAGGGGCAGTAGCATCAGTGTTTGCCAGAGTCGTGGCCAGCGACTGTCGCGGATGCCGAGTGCCGCACACGTGGCGAGGGAGACCGACAGAACCGAAGACGAGGAGGAGAGAATGACACTGTGCTGAAACGCGTCCCGCCAGTCGCTTGAAGTCGCCACGATGCCTAACCAGTAGGACGACAGTCCGGATGGCGGGAAGTTCAAGTATGGGCTACTGTTGATACCGAGCCCTATCACCACCACAATGGGCACCAGCATTGCCAGGCCTACCGCCCATGCTACGATCCGAGCCAGCCAGCCGGACTCATCTGGAACTGCCTGCCGGGGACGTCGCCGCAGTATCAGGTTCATCGTCCACCCAGGATGCGCCCCGGATCGATCAGCCGTAGCAATCCAAGGTAGATCACGATCACGATGAGTGTCAGCGTTACTGCCATGGCGGATGCCTCACCGAAGTTCTGGTAGAGGCCGACCTGCTGGCCAATGAGATTGGCCAGGAACAGCACTCCCGGTCCACCGATAATGGCGGGCATGACAAAGAAGCCCAGCGACAGTATGAACGTAAGGATACTTCCAGCGGCGATCCCTCCGACGCTAAGCGGGAGGATGATCCGCAGCATCGTTCGACTTCGGCCTGCACCCAGACTGTGGGCCGCGTTGATGAGCCTCGGATCGATAGCGGCCATGCTGGGGAGTAAGACCGTGATCATATAGGGCAGCAGAAAGTGCGTCATGCCGATGCCAACGCCCAAGGTGTTCTGCTCGAGCTCGATTGGTTGCTGTGTGACATGGATGAACCCAAGAAAGCTGTTCACCATCCCGTTGTCCTGGAGGATGACGACCCAGCTATAGGCACGAATGAGTATGCTCACCCAGAAGGTCGCGAGCACGATCGCAAGCAGCACTCGGCGGCCAGGGGTACGAGGTCGACTGATGGCATAGGCTACCGGGACCCCGAGAACGACGCAGAGGATCGTGCAGGTGATGCCGACCGAAAACGTCCGGATGGCCGAGTCGTGCAGCAGCGGATCGTTGAAGAGGTCACGGTACCAGATCAGGAGGTGCGGACCTCCGAAACTGGACGCCACCATCTTGCTGAAGGGATAGAGAAAAAAGAAGGCGAGGAATCCTATCGGAAGCACGAGCAGAACCCGCTCTGGGCGCTCGCTCCAACGCCTCCGCAGGCGCTGCCATTGGGTTAGTCGCTGCGGGCTTGCGGGGATTAGAATCGACTGTACGTACGCCATCGAACGCATCACTCCGACATGAGGATCGTGGCCTCAACTGGCCACCTGAGGTAGACGCGATCACCGATCCTCAGGTTAGGCACATGCCGCGTGGCAACGACCTGCCAGGATTTGCCCTCAATCTCGACCAGGTACTGGTGCCCGGAGCCGGTGATGCTGGAGGAGAAAAGCCGGCCGGGAACACAGTTCTGACCTGTATCCGCCGGTTCACGGTCGAGGACAAGAGCATACGGGCGCACGCCTAGCACCAACCTATCTCCAACTGGCACCATCTCTTCCGAAGCCCACACCGGCGCACGCACCGTGTGGGCCCCGAGTTGGAGCACGCGTATCCCATCAGGCCCGGGGGCTCCAACCGGTACCGCATCGGCCAAATTTATCGGTCCCGAGAGCTTCGCAGCATAGGACGAGGCTGGGTGGTCATGCAGCATCTCGGGCGTAGCTAGCTGCTCGATGAGGCCCGCGCGCAGGATGGCAATTCGGTCAGAAAGTGTGAGCGCCTCCGCTTGATCATGTGTTACGTAGATAACTGTCACCCCGAGGCGTCTCTGCAGGCTCCTGATCTCCGTCGTCATTTCCTCGCGTAGCTGCCTGTCCAGCGAACTAAGCGGTTCATCCATGAGGATGATACGGGGATGGAATACCAGAGCGCGGGCGATGGCGACACGTTGACGCTGTCCACCGCTCAGGTGGCGCGGGTTGCGTTTGCCCATGCCACCGAGTCCCACCATCTCCAGGGCATCCTGAACCCGGTGTGCCCCCTCTCGCCGTGGTACGCGCCGCATCTCCAAAGGAAAACGCACGTTTTGTTCGACCGACAGGTGAGGGAAGAGCGCGTACTCCTGAAAGATGAACCCCAGGTCGCGGCGATGGGCGGGCACGTGCGTGATATCCCGTCCTTCGAGCCACACAGTACCCGCATTGACAGGCGTGAAGCCCGCGATCACGTTGAGGATGCTTGACTTGCCGGCACCGCTCGGTCCCAGCAGGGAGAAGAACTCCGCTTTTCGGACCGCCAGATCGACGCCCTGCAAGACCTCGATGCCTCCGAGGCTCAAGCGCACCTTCTGCAGGATGACGCTGTAAGCTTCCTCGAGCGCCTTGGTCGCTGCGTCATCGATGGTCTCAGTCGTCGCCGCTGTGACTAGCTGGCTTGCCATCTGAACATCCTACTATCGCAAAATGTGGAGGCGTAGCGCCGATGGCAGCGGCGCTACGCCTTCTCTGCCCTGACAAGGCGACGAAATGCCCTCATACCAGGCCGGCGTCACCGACTCTAACTATGACCGGTGCCAGCCCACTTGCTCCACGCGGTTTGTGCTTGCGGTTGATGGACCGTCCACCAAGCCCAGTTGACACCGATAGCGCCGGGAAGATGGGTATAGCAGGTGTTGATAGTGTTGCAGACGCGGTAACTCTTGAGCACCCTCCGCGCTGCTGCGGTGTTCGGTCCGTAGCCGTTCAGCTTGGCGAAGCGGATCAGGCGCTGCGTGTTGAGCATATAGGCCAGAAACTGCATGGCCAGCTGCGTGTCGGGCGCACCTTTTGGAACCATGTAGGGGTCCGAGGACAGGAACTGGTTCTGCCAGGACATCTGGATGGGTTCGCGAGCCTGGATGGCTGCTTGCGCCCGGGCTGATGTGACAAGTCCCATGCTTGCCTGCCCTGTGACGATCTGTTGGACCTGGGTCTCAAGGCTATCCGAGAAGAGGATGTGACCCTTGATGCGGTTCAGCTCCCTGACTGCCAGGTTCAGATCAATGGGGTACACGCGATTCGGGGCCCGCCCAGCAGCGTTCAATGCTGTCTCGAACTGTCCCACATCCAGGAAGCTTGCCAGACTCCGTTTCCCGGGGAACTTCTGCGGGTTGTAGAAGTCAGCCCAGGACTTCGGAGAAGGGTTCAGGTGTGCACTGTAGGCCAGCACCCCGGACCAGCTCCATGCAGCCACCCAGCATCGACCCCAGTCGTTCCGCGGCAGCCCCGTCGCTCGAATTGCGTTGAGGACGACCGGAGCCAGGGGCGTCGCGTGGCCGTCATTGCAGGCCTTGTTCGCAAACCACCCGTCAGTGTTCGCTAGGTCCCAGGTGACGTGATGAGCGTCGACCATGGAGTACAGCTTGCCGTAATCGACGGTGTCGTTGTATACCTTGATTCCCCTGACGCGGGCAAACGGGCCCAGGAAGACTTTGTTCACGTTATCCTGGGTGGTCCCGCCGAACGCTGCCAGCGTCAGGGAACCGTTCGCTGCACGCACCGTCCTTCCAGGCGCAGACCCAAACGCGCCTGCCGCCAGCACAATCGCTAGAGCCAGCACTTTTTGAACAAATGCCTTCATGCGGTCCTCCTCGCTGGAACTAGGGGTGAGACTGCGAACCTCGGGATGTCCGCTCTGCGCCCGGCAGGTCTGTCCAGATCCTGCACCACGCCTCGCGGTGCACCATCGCCGACCGACTGGCAACACGCCTCTACACCGACAAGGCAGTGCCCGCCCAGACTGGGGCCGGGCCCGTCCAACGAGCCCTCACCGCCTGCGCTGCGACTCGCCCGCATTTCGGTCAGGCGCATCTGTGTCCCCCGTCGCTCGCGGTGGTCGGGTCTCCACCGGTGTCCACGTGTGAATGTACGTTCAGTATAGAGGCGGATCCGGCCAAACGCAAGTAGATATCTGCACTGCCGCGCGCACGATGGCGTGCGGCAGCGATCAACGTCGACACGATTCCGTATAATCCGAGCAATGACAGATCTGAGTCAGAATGGTGGGTGTCCTGCACCTGGGCATGGGTTGTTGGGCTGATGGGCTTCACCGGGGTCTGTGTCACGTGAGCGCGCCAATCGAAGACATGAACGTCCATGTAGTGGCGGATAAGCAGACGCTCGACCACGATGTCGATTCTCCTGTTGGGCTTTATGCGCCGTTGCCGTCGCCGCGCCGTGAGCACATGGGTCCTACGGCGGCGTCGATTCTGTCCGCAGCCGTGGACCTCTTCAGTCAGCGAGGCTACCATGGAACCTCGATGCGCGATATTGCCGATCAGGTAGGCATACGACCTGGCGCGCTGTACAACCACTTTCTGTCCAAACAGGACATCCTGGTCTACGTGATCGACACCCAACTCACCGATCTGTACAACGGTGTTATCGAACGCTTGCGAGAGACGCGGGACCCGGTAGAGGAGTTGCGCAAGGCGATCAAGTATCATGTGCTTCTGCATGGGACGCACTCGGCCGAGATGCTTATTGCCGACAACGAAATACCTGCGCTGAGTCCCAACCACCGTCGCCTCATCATAGGAAAGCGGAAGCGCTACGAGCGGCTCTTCCAGGACATCCTGCAACGATGCAAGGAGGAAGGCCGTTTCCGCCCATTCGACGTTCAGATCGTGTCCTACGCGATCATTGGCATGGCAACCCAAGTGGCAACGTGGTTTGATTCCGGGGGCCGGTGCTCGATCGAGGAGATCGGCGAGATGTACTGGGGCCTTGTCTACGAGGGACTGAAGGAAGGCAGCCTCCGCCAGCCTCAGTAGTGCTCAAGCGCTGGGGCGATCGTCCCGCACGGCCCAAATGTAGCAACCAGCTGCCGTAGGCTCTTCGGCTCAAGGCGTAGGGAGCCCCTGGCCGAGGTTTGGGGGTTGACGGTTGTGGGACAGATCGATAGTATGAATGTACATTCAGAAGCGATCCTGGTTCATATCCCCACGTGGACTGCAGTCCGACATTCGTTGGCGAAGGGAGCGTAATGGCCGTAGGAGCAGGAATGAATGGGGCGGCTGTGAACGCCGTCTGCGGGCCAGTGGCAGCCGATTCCCTGGGAGTCACCATGACCCACGAACACCTCCTCGTTGATGGGGAATGGCCAAATAATCGGTTCACGTTCGATCTCATGCTGGATAGCGAGGATCTCGCGATTGAAGAACTTGCCTACTACGCCCAGGCAGGCGGCCGAACGATTCTTGAGGTGTCCACCACCGATCTCGCCCGCGACCCAGCCGGTTTGAAGCGAATCTCGGAAGCTACGGGGGTGAACGTGGTGATGGGGTGTGGCTGGTATCGCCAGCCGTACTATCCCGAGGCCATCGATCGATCGTCAGTAAATCAGCTCAGCGCCCTCCTGATCAGCGAAATCCGCGACGGCGTGGGTGACACCGGTATACGGCCTGGCATCATTGGCGAGATCGGCTCTCACAAGGGATACGTGAGTGCACAGGAAGAGCGGGTGTTCCGAGCCGCAGCACGGGCGGCGAAGGCGACGGGGTTGGCGGTCACCACTCACGCCATTCCCGATCTGCGCTACACCCAGCTCCACGGGCGAGCTGTTGGCCTTCAGCAGCTCGAGATTCTCCTGTCCGAAGGGCTCGATCCGAGTAGAATCGTCATCGGCCACTGTGACACCTGGCTGTACTACGACTATCACCGCGCCATCGTCGCGGCGGGCGCGTACATTCAGTTCGACGGCATCGGCGCGACCAGCTGGCTGGCCGGACTGAGCGAGCTTCCGTGGGTGGAGAACAAGCTAATTGACCACATTCGGCGTTTGATCGGCGAGGGATTCCTGCATCAGATCGTGCTCAGCGAAGATGTGGGCCATAAATCGCACCTCAAGGCCTACGGGGGAGCGGGGTACGATTATCTGCTGACGCAGTTTGTCCCACGCATGCGGGTGGCCGGAATCGGAGATGACGAGATTCGTACCGTGCTCGTGGAGAATCCCATGCGCATGCTGACGGGAGACGCTAGGGAATGAGAGCATCTCAGCACGCCGGTGGCAGGAGTTGGTCGCCTGCGGGTCACCAAGCCCCGCGCCTATCCGCTGGTCAGGGGGGAGGGAGGTAACGGAGTTGCGTCTGGCCGATAAGTCAAACCTACGCTTTAGCGAAGACGAGTTCCGTCGGCGCGTGGGCCGGTTGCGACAGGCGCTGGAAGAACGTGGCATAGAGATCTACGTCGGCACTATGCCCGAACATCTCAACTACTTCACTGGTTTCGACCCCACCGGCGTGATGTACTACCAGCAAGTGTTTTTCCGCCCCACCATGGATCGACCGATTCTGCTCACGCACAAGGCAGAATCGGAGCTGGCGAGGGTCACGTGCTGGATCGATGACATTCGGATCTGGCGGCATGGCGAAGACCCATTCCTTCAGTCGTGTGAGATCCTGCAAGAGCTCGACGTGCGCCCCAATGCGACCATGGGGCTGGAACTGGATAACTGGTACCTCAAGCCGTCGACGTACGCCCGTCTCTGTGACTCCTGGCCTGCTGCTCGGATCGTTGACGTTACCGACGTCGGGATGGAGTTGAGGCTCCGTATGTCGTCGGCCGAGGTCGAGTACATGCGCCGGGCAGCCCGGCTCGCAGACGTGGGTGTGACGGCTGCCATGGAGACCCTCCAGCCAGGAAGGCGTGAGAACGAGGTCGATGCGGCTATCGAAAGTGCCATGATCACGGCCGGGAGTGAATACCCAGCCTTCCCCAATCCATTACTGGCGTCGGGTCCACGGACGGGGTTATTCCACGCGTTGCCCGGCGAGCGGGTGGTCGGTGACGGTGATCCGGTGACGATGGAGATTACCGGAGTTGTTGCCCGATATAACTCCAACATTGTCCGCACGGCGGTTGCCGGGCGGCCCAACTCGAAGGTCCGTCAGCTCCACGACATCGTCATGGACGCCTTCTGGCGAGCGCTCGACGTAGTGGCCCCTGGCGTGCCGGCTGGCGAGATCGACCGGGTCGCCAAGGAAGCGCGAGCCGGCTACGAGAAGTTCTTTCCGGCTCGCTCGGGGTTCGCTGTCGGACTGGGTTATCCACCCAGCTGGATGGGAGCCATGGATATTCTCGAGGGCGATCCGCACGTCCTGGAGCCAGGGATGATCTTCTCCTTGGAGCCATCTATAGCTCAATACGATGACCTCACCGTTGTCTTCGGCAACAACGTCCTCGTCACTGAGAACGGCTCAGAGGTGCTCCACACGTCGCCCGCTGGCCTGCTTGAACTGGCCGCTTAGTCATTCTCACCACGATATGCTCACGATGGTGCGCTCGGCCGCATCATTCCTAGATCCAATAGACTGTCACGCGTGTAGACACCGCACGTCAGCATCGCCCCGATCCAGCGCGTGATACCGGCACGGAATCCCGATAAAGGAGGCAGCAGCATGCGACCCGCGCCCACGATGCCATTTGAGTTCACCGAATACATGGAGCGCATCGACCGGTGCCGCGCTGCCATGGGCGAAAAGGGAATCGATGTCTTACTGGTCACGACTCCTGAGGACATTTACTACCTCGCCGGCTTCGACTCAATCGGGTACTACGCCTACCAGTTCCTCGCGCTGCCGCAAGAGGGGGAGCCCATTCTCTATGTGCAGGCCGTCGAACAAGCGATCGCTGCCGACAAATCACTGGCCGAGGACGTACGTCCGTGGATGCACGGCGAAGACACGATCGGCCGCACGGTGGAGATCATACACGAGCTCCTTGACCACTCCGGGACTCTCGGATATCAGGGTGGTGGATACTTTTTCAAGGTGCAGTCGTACGAGAAGCTGAGACAAGCGCTCCCATCGGTTCGGTTCGTCGACATCGGGGACACGATTGCCGAGATGCGTCTGCTCAAGTCTCCGGCCGAGTTGGCCTACGTGAGGCGAGCCGCCGAGCTTGCCGACATCGGCATGCAGGCGGCAATCGACGCGGTGCACGAGGGCGTGCGCGAGAACGAAGTGACAGCCGTCATGTACGACGCCATGTACCGCGCCGGCAGTCAGTACTCGGCCACGCCATTCCTTATCGCGTCGGGGCCCACTTCCGCCTACCTTCACGGGACCGGCACCGGACGGGAGATCGAGCGTGGCGATGTGGTGGCGATGGAGGTAGGCGGCGTTGCAGCGCGCTACCACGCCAACATGCTCCGGACTGTGGTGGTAGGCGAGGCCAGCCAGCAGGCACGTGAGCTGCACGCGCTCCTGAAGGAGGCGGTACTTGCGGCCGAAGAGACGGTCAAACCAGGCGTGCCGGTCGCTGAGATCGACCGCACGACCCGCCGGATCACGGCTCCCTACGATAAGTACCGCCTGCACCGGACGGGCTACGGGCTGGAAGCAGGCTACCCGCCAGCATGGATGGGCATTCTCAGCATCTCCGAGTCAGATCCTCACATCCTCACGCCCGGGATGGTGTTCTCGATCGAGCCAACCATCGCGCTGTACGATCGTCATCTCGGCGTGATCCTGGGTGATCTCGTCATGGTGACCGACACCGGGCATGAGGTTCTCACGAAGACCCCTCTGGATCTCGCCGTACGCTGAAGAGCGACGGCCCCACCCGCCGGACTCTCCGGCCGTGCGAGGTGACGTAAGGGTTGCATGCTCGACCAGTTGCTCAGGATAGGGAGAGTCAAGGTGCGATCTACAAGTGAGAAGACAGTGACGCTCTTCGAAGAGACGCGAATCAACTACGTCAGGACCCATCTTGGATCAGAGGACGCGATTCGTCGCCTGGCCGAAGTCCTTCCAGGCGGCGACACCCGCACGACGACCTGGTTTGATCCCTTCCCGGTCGTCATGGACAGTGCTGCCGGCTACACACTGACCGACGTCAACGGCAATCGCCTGATTGATTTCCTCGGCAACTACACGGCGCTCGTGCACGGCCACCGCCCATCATTCGTCGTCGATGCCATCCGTGATGCCCTTGACTCGGGGTGGCTCTTCGGTGCACCGCTTGCGGAACAGGAGCATCTGGGGCGAGCATTGAAAGAGCGAGTGGAATCGGTGGATCTGGTGCGATTTACCAACTCGGGAACGGAAGCCAGCCTTCTTGCCCTCCGCCTCGCACGAGCTCTGACAGGACGAAGGCGGGTTGCTGTTGCCAGGCACTCGTATCACGGGAGCTCAGACTCGTTGAGGGCCGAGTCGCCGGACGTGGTCGTCTTCCCGTACGACGACGTGGATGGCACGATAGACGTACTCGATGCGGCAAGAGACGATCTGGCTGCAGTGTTTGTGGAACCCGTTCTAGGTTCTGGTGGCGTCATTCCGGCCCAGGCCGAGTTCTTGCGCGTGTTGCGCGATTGGTGCTCGAGCCACAGCGTCCTGCTCGTCTTCGATGAGGTCATGAGCTTCCGCCTCGCCTACGGCGGCCTTCAGTTAGCGTACAACATCAATCCCGACCTGACGGTGTTCGGCAAGATCATTGGCGGGGGACTACCCATCGGGGCCGTTGGCGGCAAGCATGACATCCTCGAGGTCTCGGCGCCGGGACATGCATCTCACTTCCAGCATGGTGGAACCTTTAACGGAAATCGCCTCGCCATGGTTGCAGGCCTTGCCGCACTTCTGGCCTTGAACGAAGCAGAGATTGCGCGCATCAACCGGCTGGGAGAACGCCTGCGCAGTCAGTTGCGAGAGGTCATCGAGCAGTACCAAGCGGGCCTGAGTGTGACCGGCATCGGATCGCTGCTCAACCTGCACGCCGCTCCCAGGGTAACCACGCCTGAGGCGGCGGTTGCGGCATCCGGGTCACTGCTCGCGCGCTACCTCCACCTAGCCCTCATCAATCAAGGCATCTTCCTGGCTCCCCGGGGCGAGATGTGCATCTGTACCCCCATGGAGGAAGCCGCTATCGATGCGGCAACAGAGGCCTTTGCGTCTGCCTGCGCCGCACTGCCCCGCACTCCCATGTCGGCCCGCCTTCACGTTTAGGACGGCGTCCCAGCGGCCGGGAGTCGACCAATGTCATGGGAGATGCGGGGCACGACAGTAGCCGCTCCAACCAGCATGGCGATGGCGCCAACTACCCTGGAGCGCGCCGAAGTGCTCGTGCAGGATGAGCACTGCAAGGAAGATAACCCCGATGGGTTCGAGCAGCATGAGAAACGCCGTGCGAGCGGCATTCCGATGACGATTGCCTTCATAGAGGAGCAGAATAGGCATGACCGTACTCGAGCTGACGAGGATAGCAAGGAAGACCCCAGCCATTGCATCGATGGTAACGTGGCTGTCCCAGAGCAGCCAGCGAGGTAGATCATGGCCACGTCGGTCACCATGGAGAGCGCAGCTGTCAGAGAGCATGTCCTTGCATCTAGGTTGGCGCTCAGTATCAGGTAGGCACTGTTGAGAATGCTGGCGAGCAAAGATAGGACATATCCTTGCATCGCCGATGACCACAATGTCCCGTGAGCTCCGGCCTGCGTCAGTAGGAAGAGCCCGATTATAATCGCCAGAACACTTGTCCATTGCACCAAGGTAGCGTCGAGGTGCCGACGCAGGAGAAGGAACACGATGGGCGGATTGATGGAGAAGATGAGCATGATGGGACCGATGGCAGCGATCGCGAACGCACGGTGCAGGACGAGGTTCTGCAGCGACTAGAGCAGAGTGAGGGGGGACGAGCCGGCGATCAAGCACCAGAGGGGGTCGCTGTACAGGCACACCCGCAACATCGTGGAGAAGCTCAGCTCGAGGGCCGTTACATCCACCCTGAGGCTCTTACTAGTGGGTCATGCCGCATTTGATTGGCGGTTGGCCAGGACGGCGGGCGAGCCACCCAGCCGGCGTTGTCGCGCCCGGTCCCGACGCTCCTTGCGCTTGCCGCCCCAGACGAAGGGTGTGGGG
>Ga0102924_1001582_pt1 | contig 26062 bp, 22 predicted proteins | sample PaiPotPPM11metaG_FD_80116 | JGI IMG/M metagenome (GOLD analysis project Ga0102924, IMG submission 80116) | Iron sulfur acid spring bacterial and archeal communities from Banff, Canada, to study Microbial Dark Matter (Phase II) - Paint Pots PPM... ... | reverse complement strand
GCCCATGAGCGCGACCTCATGGGCCACCGCCACGCTCGACACCGTCGCCCGCCCGATGTGGTTGTCCGGGATCAAGAACCCGGTCGCGACCCGGCTCAACACGCCGATATGGTGGCGGACGTGCATCAGATCGGGCCGCGTCGCCGGCTCGACCTCACAGATCGCACCGAACCGATCAGGCACCCGCTCACGGTATCTGGCCCCAAGCGCCGCAGCGTCCGCCTATCGGCATGCGAGGACGGGGGTGTTCCATGCCCGGATTCTCATCGGTTGACGAAGCCGCCGACACCGACCGCTGGTCCGCTTCATCGACGATGACGCCGACGCCGAGGCCGGCATCAAGCACTACGACGCCGCCGTGCGACGCCAGCGCGCTCGTGGGAGCTTCCCGTCGAGAAGGAGGCCAGTGATGGATCGGGTTGCAAGCGGTTACCAACTGGCGGAGGCGCCGGTGGCGACATCCCGGGGCGGGGTCGTGTTCGCAGACGTGCTCGGCGGCGGTGTGTTCGAGTGGGATCCGTCGTCGGGCGGAGTGTCTACGGTCGTGCCGAAGCGTCGGGGTGTCGGCGGGATGGCGCGGCACGCGGACGGCGGCCTCGTCTTGTCGGGTCGCGACGTTCTTCATGTGGCGCCGGACGGCACGACGCGGACGGTTTTCGCGCCCGGTGAGGGCGTCGCGGGGATCAACGACCTGACCGTCGATCCCGATGGGCTGGTTGTCGTCGGGCAGCTGCGGTTCCGGCCGTTCCTCGGCGAGGAGCCGGTACCCGGGGAGTTCGTCGTCGTGGGCGGCGAGGCCGAGCCGACCACGGTTCTCGACGACGTGCTTTGGGTCAACGGGTGCCAGTTCTCGCCGGACGGCTCGGTGTTCTACGGCTGCGACGTGCACCGCGGCGTTGTGCTCGCCGCTGACCGCGATGGCAACGGCGGGTATTCCGGGCGGCGGGTCGTCGTCGAGTCGCCGACTGGGGTCGCCGATGGGATGGCGGTCGACGAGACCGGCGCCCTCTGGATCGCCCTCGGACCCTCGGGGTCGGTGGGCCGGTTCACGCCGGAGGGGGCGCTCGACCAAGAGGTGTCCGTCGGCGCAGCGTTCGTGTCGAGCCTGTGTTTCGGCGGCACGGACGGCCGAGACCTGTTCGTGACGACGATCTACCAGGGTGACGAACCGGGGGCGCTCTTCCACAGCCGGGCACCAGTGGCCGGTGCTCCGATCACGCCAGCGACTGTCTGAGTGCGGGCCCGGCCCAAGTGAGCCACGCGTTGACGCGGGCTGGTCTCACTGACGCCGAGGCAACCCGCTGGTGGAACCAAGGTCGAGATGAGCTCGGTGGGGACACGCCGCGTCAGGCATGGCGCGCTGGCAACCACCTGGCAGTGAAGGCCGTCGCCGAGCGGCTCGTGTCCGAGCGGTTTGCCGAGGCGTTGAACGAGCGGCCGGACGTCACGCTGCGCTTGCTCGACGACCCGTCCGCTTCCTGACTCTTCGCCCGGCGGCTTGCCGGCGTTGAGCTTGCCGCGGGGTGCACGAGAGTGGCGGGAGCGCTGGGTTTGCGAGGATCGTCAGACCTCGCGTCAGCAAGCCGCGTTGGTTGCGTGGCTCGAAGGTCTTGAGTCCCCCCCGCCAGCTGCCGTCCACCGAGACCTCGTGGCCGTTTCCGCGGGCGGCCGGCGAGCTGTGGGTGGCGTACCTCATCGATGCCGATGCCTTCATCGTCTATGCAGTCGAGGATCACCGATTGCGCCTGCTCTACATCGGAGTCGATCCTCCGGACGACCTCGAGTTTCGTGTGCCCTAGGCCATCGTCGTGGGCCCGGGAGAGGAGCTTCAGACGAGTCAGGCTTCCGCCAGGATTCCGGCGGACGTAGAAACGCCGGAATTAGCCCGTACTCGTGAGTTGATTCGGCGCGCCGGCGTGAGCCGGCCGTCGTACCTCTCGCCTCGCGCCGCCAGTGCTAGGGCTACCCCCGGCCGCCCGGCCCGGCGAGCGTAGGGACCGGCCTCGGGTACGGTCCGGTGGTGGCGGATCAGCTCGTGCTCCCCGAGGAGACCTTCGCCCAGGTCGAGCGCCACGTGATGGGCATCGCGGCGCACAGTGAGCGGCTTCTCGCCGCCGGCCAGCACCTCAAGCGTGGCGTGCTGCTCTACGGGCCGCCGGGCACCGGAAAGACGCACACCGTGCGGTTCCTGCTGTCCCAGCTGCCCGGGGTCACCGCGTTCATCCTGTCCGGCCAGGCCCTCGGGCTGATCGGGCTGGCGTGCACGATGGCCCGGCTGTTGCAACCGTCGATTGTGATCCTCGAAGACGTCGACCTCATCGCTCCCGATCGCTCGTTCGGGCCCGCCGGCGGACATCCATTGCTGTTCAAGGTCCTCAACCAGATCGACGGGCTCAGCAACGACGTCGACGTGACGTTCGTGTTGACGACCAACAGGGTTGACATCTTGGAACGGGCCCTTTCGGAGCGTCCCGGTCGGGTTGATGCAGCGGTGGAGATCGCCCCACCGGACGCCCCTGGCCGGGTTCGGCTCTTTCATCTATATGGCGGCGGTGTCGGCATCGACCAGCTCAGCGCCGACGACATCGGGGGGCGGTCGCCGCCACCGACGGACGGACCGCGACCTACCTGCGCGAGGTCGTGCGCCGTGCCGCACTGATCGTCGCCGAATCACAACCCGCAGGTGCGTTGCAGGTCGACGGAGCTGCTCTGTTGGCCGCCGCGTCCGAGCTGTTGGACGACCGGGCAGCCCTGATCCGTGCCCTGCTCGGCGGCCCGGAGGAGCCAGACGCGCAGCCGCCGATTGGAACGCCTCCCCCGGCGCCGGGCGGCAAGCCGATGGGCGCGATGCTGCGCCCGACGGGTGGGCGCTTCATCGGCGGGTTCCGGGGCGCCGCCCCCCAGCCCCACGTGCCCCCGTTCGCGCCCGGCCTGTAGCAAGGAAGCCGGGCCGCGTAGATCTGACTGGTTCAGACCAAGCGGCGCCGGATCACGGCCCACAGCAGACGGCCAGCGCCCGCGATCAGTGCGACCACGACGAGGAAGATCGCCACACCCCCGGAAGCGCTGATCACGGATTGGATGCCTCGGGTGAAGCTGCGCCGCGCGTGGCTCCACGCTGTGGACCAACCGCTCGGACCTTTGAGCGGACCGACCGGTGCGGGTATGAGCGACGGGCTTGCCTCGCTGAGGTGCACGGCGACAGTGCCGAACGAGCTCTGGTCGTTGAGGAGACGCTGCTGGCCCTGGAGCTGCTCGATCTGGGTCTGCAGCCCGGAGAGCTGCTGTTCGACGTTGAGGATGTCGCCGATCTGGGTGGCTTTGGACAGCAACTGCAGGAACTGGTCGCGGGTCGCTTGGAGCGAGTGGATGCGGGCGTCGAGGTCGACGTATTGGGCGGTGACGTCCTGTCCGGAAGTGGTGACCGACGTGGGCTTGCCGAGGGAACGCACGCGGGCGAGCAGCGCCTCGAAGCTGGCCGCCGGCACCCGGAGGGTGAGGTCACCGGTCGGGCTCTCGCCTCCCTCGGCGCTCTTGGCATCGGTCACGAAGCCCCCGAGTCCAGCCACGGTGTTCGTCAGTTCATCCACCGCCGCCGACAACCGGCCTTTCGAGACGACCAAGCTCACCGCTCCCGTCTTGACGACCCGGGACGGGACGGCTGAAGGCGGGACGGGCCCGGCCGATGGCGCGGGTGCCGGAGCTGACGGACCAGCCGCGTCAGGGGCGCCCGCCTGCGCCGTACTGGCCGCAGCTTGCGTCCCTCCTGGGCTAACCGCACCCGCCCCAGCTGACCCTCCGTTCGCCCCACCGACGGCGCCAGGCGGCACACCCGGAGCCGGAACGACAGAGGGGGCGATGGTTGAGGCACCCGACGCGAATTGGTGGGCGGAACCCAAGCGGCTCGTCGTGGTGGAGCGTCGGTCGATCCCTACTGCAGAAGCGGCCAAGACAACGAGGGTCACCGCAGCGGCCGCAGCGAGCAGTGTGCGACTCGGACGCGAGGGCCACCCCAGCCGAGGTGATCGGGCTTGGGATGAGGACAGCTCATCCCGGCGGGCGAGGATGTCGCGAGGCCCGTCGGGGGGCACCTCGATGCTGTCGCCAACCTCTTTGATCAGTTCGTTGAGGCGCTCGTCGTCGACGATCATCGTTCGCTCCTCGCCCTGTCCGTCTTGCCGTCTCGCAGTCCGAGCAGTCGGTGGTCGGTCGAGAGACGTGCTTTGGCCTCGTGCAGCCGGGACTTCACCGTGCCCGGTCGGCGGCCGATGACCGACGCGATCTCGCGTTCGGTGAGCCCGGCGTAGTACCGCAACGCGACGACCACCCGCAGATGCTCCGGGAGGTCGGCGAGCGCGGCCACGACGGTCCGATGGGTGTCATCCACGAGCACGATCCCTTCAGGCCCGATGACGTCATCGATCTCGTCGGGCCCGAACCCGAGGGCAGCGCTGCGACGCGTGTCGGAGCGGAGCTTCGACAAGCACGCGTTGACCACGACGCGATACAGCCACGGCTGGACACCCTCACTCGATGGAACCGCGGCTCGGAACCGCCACGCCCGCAAAAACGCCTCCTGTACCGCCTCCTCTGCGTCCGCTCGGTTGTGAAGGATCAGGCACGCGGTCCGAAACGCCGGCGCATACCCCTCTTCGAGCCAATCGGCGAGGTCCCCCGCTCCTCGTGCCATACCTGTACTGACTCCCGGCAGCACCAAAAGGTTCGCGGAAAATGTCGGGCGTTCACCCGCTCATTGCGTCCACGGGCGCCACGTATTCCGGCGCCTCGCCGCTACTCCTGGTCGGGGTAGGGGTTCCATGCCGGCGGGGCATGACGGAGGTGGTGCTCGAGGATTTCCCGGAAGGCTGCCGGGCTGATCGCGCTCTGGTCGGCACCGCGTAGCTGCAGGGTCGGGGTAAGGACTGAGACCGGGTCGGCTCCCCAGCGGCCCGGGCTGGGTTCGGCGTCGTTGAGCCGTTCCACCAGCGCTGCGAGATCGCGTCGTGGTCTCGGGCGTCGGGACCGGTACTGGACCCAGGACTCGTAGCGGTAGGTGAAATCGTAGTGCTGCTCGCGGATGACCAGCACGGAGAACCGGTCGGTCGCGTTGTAGATGGCCATGGGGTGCAGCCCTGACGCCCACTGGCCGCCGAAGCGGTGACCGCCGGCGCAGGGCCCGCCTTTGGGGACAGTGATGACCGCGAGGTCGATGTCGGGGACCTCTTCGAGGGTGGCTTGGCCGGAGCCGAGGGCGGCTTCGCTGGCGTCGAGAGTGGCGTCCTCTTCGGCCCACAGATCGTGGTAGCGCTCGGGATGGTCGCAGAGCTCGTCGATCCGGCCGAGCATCTCCACATAGAGCTGGGCGGTCATCTCGGCGTAGTCGCTTGGAAGATCGCCGAGCGGGCTGCGCCCGGGGGTGGCGTAGGCGGCCAGGGTCATCGACACCCGGGCTGCGTTGCGGTCGTCGAAGGTGGCGAAGTCGCCGGCGCGGGCGACGTCGATCAGCATGGCGCGGCGCTCGAGCGCGGCCTCGGGACGGATCAAGGCATAGAGCGAGACCAGGCCATCTTGGTCGAAGTGGTTGTTCGACACCGCGCTGGCCCGGTCGTGGAGGTCGAAGGCGTCGAGATACGCGAACGCCATCTGCGCGGACAGGTCAGCGGCGAACCGGATAGGACTGTCTATGGCGGGCCAGTGGGTGAGACACAGCTCCGTTCCATCCGTTGGCGAGCCATCCACCACGACGTTGGGTTGTCCGTCGAGCTGGTGATAGGGCACGAACCCGAGAGAAGCCGCGCCGTTCACGATACCGACACGGCGAAGCCGACCGCCCATGGATGAGCCCACCTGAACCCGGCGAGGCCAAGCGCGACACCAGCGACGATGCAGCCGGCGAGGATGAGGCCGCGCGTCTTCCGAGAAGCCAGCACCGCAGAACTCCCCCGGCCGACGATGTCATCAAGCGAACGTCTCGCGGCCGGGAGCGCGTAGGCGAGGACGTGAACCGTCATCACGGCGAACCAGATGATGAACCCCAGCTTGTGGACGAGCAGCATCTGCCGATCGCGCCTCGGGCGGCCCCACAACAGGGCGATCCCGCTGGCGAAGACGGCGACCGTCGTGACGACCACGATGGGCGCCAGGACGCGCAAAACGATCTGCGGAGGGCCGGCCCGGGCATAGTCGGGATCCCGGCTGTAGTAGCGGAGGAACCGGTACCCGGTGCTGGCAAGCTTCACTGCAAGAGGTCCGAGGAGGAGGAGACCGAGGACGATGTGAGCGGTGATCAGCCGGTGGATCGACAAGATCGTCAGACCTTGCGCGGCCAGCAAAACCAGGAGGAGCATCCCAGCGGCCGAGGTCAGCCGGGCATTGGCCTCGGTCCGGTCGCTGTGACACCGGGTGCCGAGCTGATGTCGCGGCGTGTGCGTGGCCGGGTGAGGTTCAGTGCTATATCTCATCTCGATCTCCCACGGGAAATGACACTGTGGCGTCGACTCCACCAGCTGCAGACCGGCAGAGCTTGATCGTTCCTCGGCTGGCGCGGGCGAGTTGCGCGGCGATGGCCAGTCCAAGCCCGGTGCCTCCCTTTGATGAATGCTCCGAACCGCGCCAGAAAGGAGCGAAGGCCAGTGCGCGCTCTTCGTCACTCATCCCGGCGCCCTCGTCGACGACGTGAATCTGGACCTCCGATCGAGATGTGGCGACACACAGGGTCACCGCGCTACCAGGAGGGCTGGCCTCGAGCGCGTTGTCGATGAGATTGTCGAGGATCTGCTCGAGATCCCCCGGAACGATCAGAGCTCGGCGCGGTGTCGTGGCAACGGGGTCCACCTCCAGATCAACCCCATGCTCGGCTGCGAGGGGAGCCCATGCTTCCCGCCTCTCGGCCACCACGGCCGTGACTTCGATTGGCTCACGCTCTGGGCGGCGTCCTTCGGCGCGCGCGAGGGAGAGCAGCCCGTCGACCAGCCGCGTGAGCCTGTTGGTCTCTTCCAGAGCGGCCTCACGGGTCGCCGTCACCGTCTCCGGCCTGGCCGCGTCCAAGGTTTCCAATCGCAGGCGGAGCGCAGTGAGCGGGCTCCGAAGCTGATGACTGGCATCGGCAACGAAGCGCTTCTGAGATGCGACAAGGTGATCCAAGCGGTCCGCCATGTCATTGAAGGCTTCGACGAGCGCGATCACCTCCGGCGGGCCGGTGTTCTTATCAGCGCGGACGCCGAGGTCGCCGTTGCCGAGGTTCGTGGCGTGGCGCTCGAGGAGGCGAAGCGGGTCGATGACCCAGCGTCCGAGCCAGCCGCTGACGGCCAGGGAAAGACCGACGACGCCGACGCCGAGCGATCCGAGGAGAATCCAGAAGCGGCGCACCCGAGAGTCCACCGATTCGTCTGACCGGGCGACGACGACCGCACCGCGGCTCGGGCCTCGTCGGGTGAGGGGCTGGGCGGCGAACAGCAAGCCGTCGCTTTCCCCGATCGAGGAAGTGCCGCTGCGCGCAGCTCGGATTGCAGCCTGAATGCGGGGATCAGCGCTGAGGATGCCGGCGGGCGTGAGCTCGGTGCCATCTGACCCGACGATCACGATGACGGCGCCCGCGCCACTGGAGTATCGGCGAGTCAACCCGGCGAAGTCACGGTTGACGGGACGCTCCAGGATCTCCCCCGCCAAGGCGCCTATCGCGGACGCATCGCGCTGGACGGTGCCGGTGAGTGCGTCATGTTCGTGACGGCTGTATACGAGGGCCAAAGGGATCTCGAGGACAGCCAGCAGCGCGATCACGATGACCAGGTTGGCGATGACCAGGCGGCGTCTCATCCCGCCCGAAGACGGAACCCGACGCCCCGGACGGTCTCTACCCAGGCCGGATCGCCCAGCTTCTTGCGCAGCGAGGCGACGTGGACATCGAGCGTCTTCGTCGGTCCGTACCAGTGGGTGTCCCAGACCTCGGCCATGATGTCATTGCGGCTGACGACCGCTCCTGGATCCTCGGCCAGGATGGCCAGCAGGTCGAACTCCTTTGGAGTCAATGCGACCTCATTTCCGTCGACGACGGTCTTTCTTGCCCGCCGATCGATGTTGAGGGCGCCGACGCTCTGGGGACGTGCCGGGTCAGCGACCGAGTTGGTGCGCCGCGACACCGCGCCGATTCGGGCGACGAGCTCGCGGAAGCCGAACGGCTTCACGACGTAATCGTCAGCTCCGAGCTCGAACGCGAGGACCCGCTCGCTCTCGTCCGACCGAGCGCTCACGACGATGATGGGCACTTCCGACACCGCCCGGATTGAACGGCAGACGGCCGAACCGTCGATGTCCGGGAGCCCCAGGTCGAGCAGGATCAGGTCGGCGTCGGGCGCTTGGGTGAGCGCGCCGGCCCCCGTTGCGGCTCGTGATGTCGTATACCCGGCTCGCTGCAGACCTTCGATCAAGGGCACAGCGATGGCGTCGTCGTCCTCCACGACCAACAGGCGCACCGCTCAAGCATGGATGACGCCGGGTCGGCTCCCCCGCAGACTTGGCGAAATCTTTACCTAACCCGAGGATGCAGCTTCCGGACCTCTCCGTATGGTCGGGGCGTGGTCGGAACCCTCGCCCCTCCTCGTCGCCGCCACGTCACGAGGACGGGCACCGAGACCAGGCCCCAATCGGACTCAGCATGGGTGATGGGGGTTGCGCTCGTCGCGAACGGCGTCATCGTTCTCGGTCTTTGGCTTCGCCATGGGGGCCTTCACACACTCAGCACCCCGGGAGGGCCGTTGACCGCGGCCGGGCAGCTCTTCGGTCTCTACGGGACGTACGCGGTCCTCGTCGAGCTTCTGCTCATGTCGCGCATTGGCTGGGTGGAGCGCTACATCGGGTTTGACCGGCTGGCCGTCTGGCACCGCTGGGGCGGGTTCAGCTCCGTCACACTCCTGGTTGGCCACGCCGTGTTCATCACGCTCGGATACGCAGCCGCCAGTCGACAGTCCATCCCGACACAACTCGGCGACTTCGTCCGCCATTACCCCGATGTGCTCATGTCCATCGTCGGTTTGGCCCTATTTCTCGCGGTTGGCGTGACGTCGCTGCGATGGGCCCGACGGCGTCTGACGCGCGAGGGCTGGTACAGCGTCCACCTCTACGCCTACCTCGCCGTTGCGCTGAGCTTCGCGCACCAGTTGAGCGTCGGTGCCGACTTCGCGACGGACCGGTTGGCTCGGCTGTGGTGGGGAGCCCTGTACGTCTTTGTGCTCGGCTCGTTCCTCAGCTGGCGCATCGGGCGACCGCTGCTGTTCAACGCCCGCCACCGCCTCCGCGTCGAATCGATCCGCGAGGAGTGCCCGGGGGTGATGTCGGTGTACATCACCGGTCGCCACCTCGACCGTGTCCGCGCCGAGGCCGGCCAGTTCTTCCTTTGGCGATTCCTGACCGGCTCAGGGTGGGCAAAGGCACACCCCTTCTCGCTCTCGGCCGCCCCAAACAGCCGCTTCTTGCGCATCACGGTCAAGAGCCTCGGTGACGACACGTCCAAGCTGCAGCTGCTCCATCGGGGTGTCGGTGTCTTCGCAGAAGGCCCCTATGGCACGTTCACCGCTCGACGTCGGACTCGCAAGGGGGTCGCGCTCATCGCCGGTGGGATCGGCATCACCCCCCTGCGCGCCATGCTCGAGACCCTCTCCGGTGAACCCGGCGACATCGTGTTGCTCTACCGCGTCGCGACGGAGCGCGACATCGCATTTCGCCGGGAACTGAGGAAACTGGCCGAGCGTCGGGGCATCGATGTCCGCCTGCTCGTCGGGGAGGAGATCGGCGACGACGAGACCGACCGCATTGGTGTCCCGGCGCTCAGGACACACATCCCGGACATCGCGAAGCGGGACGTCTACGTCTGTGGACCGCCGGCGATGCTCGCCGCCGTGCATCGACGGCTCACCACGCTGAGCGTGCCCGCGAACCAAGTTCATTTCGAACGCTTCGAGTACTAGGAGCATCGTGCGTCGCAGCATTCCCGTTCTGACCGCCACCGCCGGAGCCCTTGCGCTCCTCGCTGGCTTCCACACCACGCCTGCAAGCACCGGCGGGACTGTCGGAGGGCGGGGAAGCCCGTCGGCTGCTGGACCGCCGCCCCAACCGGCACCGGCCGGCGGGGACGGACCGGCGTCGATCCCCACGACGTCCGCGCCGACCCCCACCGTCCCGCCTCGAGGTTCAGCAGCGACCACCTCAGCCACTCGCGTCGTCGACGGACCGGTCGTATCCAACCGGTACGGTGACGTGCAGGTCCGAGTCACCCTCCGCGGGCGCCAAATCGTTGACATCCAAGCCCTCAGGCTTCCGAGCGACCGCTCCCGATCGGCCGAGATCAGCCGCTTCGCCGGGCCTGTACTGCGAAGCGAGGCGCTCCAGGCCCAGAGCGCACAGATCGACGCAGTCTCCGGGGCCAGCTACACCAGCGAAAGCTACGCCCAGTCGCTCCAAGGCGCCTTGGACCATGCCTGACGACAGCTTCGCCATGCCGGCCTGAGAGCAAGCCGTTGCTACTTCAGCCGACCAAGCGCGTCGAGATGCTGTGGGGTACGGCGATCACCTTGGATGTACGAGACGCCGTCAGCGTTGACGCGGCCGATCGCGTCTTTCGGTTCTTTCAGCACGTCGACGATCTCTTCTCGACCTGGCGTGAGGACAGCGAGATCAGCCGGTTCGCGTGCGGTCAGCTCCCGTGGACACGTCTCAGCCACGAGGTTCGAGAGGTCCTCGAGATGTGCGAACGTCTTCGAGCCGAGTCAGGCGGGGCGTTCGACATACGGGTGGGTGCCGACCCGCGAGTCCCGAAACGGCCGGGCCTGGGGCCGATCGATCCCTCGGGGATGGTCAAAGGGTGGGCGCTGGAGCGCGCCGCCGACATGCTGCGCGCTGATGGTGCCTACAACTTCACGATCAACGCCGGAGGTGACGTCATCGCGGTCGGCCAACCCCGTCCTGGCCGCCCATGGCGCATCGGCATCCAGCACCCGTGGGAACGAACCAAGGTCGCCGCCGTCGTGGAGGTGAACGACCTTGGGATCGCCACATCGGGACGGTACGAGCGCGGTGACCACACCATCGATCCCCGAAGCGGGGCTCCCGCGATCGGTCTCATGTCCGTCACCGTCATCGGGCCAGATCTCGCCCTCGCTGACGGCCATGCCACGGCCGCATTGGTGCTCGGAGAGGAAGGATTGAACTGGCTCAGCGGGCGGGCCGCTGCAGCCATGGCGATCACCAACGATCACACCGTGATTCTCGTCAACGACTTCGATCGCTACAGGGCCGACCAATGATGGCCGGCGGCGGCAAGACCGAGCCGCAAGATGTCGGTGCTGCTCCGAGCACAACGAGGGCCACGCCCCGAGCTACAGGGCCTCGGGCCTGCGCTCGGTGAGACCACGGCGCAGGTCGAGGCTGAGCAATCGACCCACCCCCAGATAGGAAGCCAACCGGTCCTGGTCCAGGGTGGCCGTCGCGCCCGAGTACACGACCCGACCTTTTTGGAGCAGGCACGCGTGGTCGGCCAGGCGGAGTCCGAACCGGATGTTCTGCTCGACGAGCAGCATCGCCAGCCCGGTGGCCCGGACCTCGAGCAGAGTGTCGAGGAGGTCCTCCACCAGCGCCGGGGAGAGGCCGGCTGACGGCTCGTCGATCAGCACCACCCGGGGATCGTTGATCAACGCCCGTCCCACCGCGAGCATGGCCTGCTCACCGCCTGACAAGGTGCCGGCGGGCTGGGAGCGGCGTTCGGCCAAACGGGGGAAGGTGGCGAAGACCCGCTCGAGGTTCCCGGCGTAGGCCGCCCGGTTCCGACGGCGGAGGGTGTAGGCACCGATCCGCAGGTTCTGTTCGACCGACAGCGAGGGGAAAACCTGGCGGCCCTGCGGGACGTGGGCCATGCCGCGGGCGACCCGTTGCTCGGGTGAGAGCCCGGTGATGTCGTCACCGCAGAGCTCCACCCGTCCCCGCCAGGTGGGGACCACGCCGGCGAGGACCTTGAGAAACACCGACTTGCCCGCCCCGTTGAGGCCGAAGATCCCCGTCACCTCGCCGTCGGGCACGTCCAAGTCAACACCGTGGAGCACCGGTTGGGAACCGAACCCGGCACGGATTCCCTCGGCGCGTAGCAGCACGACGGGCGCGGCCGTCCCGATGCCGGTCATGCCGGGAGCGCGGTGCCGAAGTAGGCGTCGATGACCCGCTCGTTTGCGGCGATGGCCTCCGGCGGTCCCTCGGCGATGAGCTGGCCCGCATCGAGGACGTAGAGATAGTCACAGACGTCGAGCATCAGCGGCACGTTGTGCTCGATGATGAGCACGGTGCGCCCCAGCGTGTCGCGCAACTCGCGAAGGCGGCCGGCCAGGCTCTCGGCGGCGGCCGGCGCCATCCCCGCTGATGGCTCGTCCAACATGACCAGCTCGGGGGCGGTGACCAGCAAGCACGCGATCTCGACGATGCGCTGCTGGCCGCCCGACAGGTTCCGCACCGGAAGGCCGGACAGGTGAACCAAGCCGAGCGACTCGATGGCCTGATCGGCCCGCTCCGCGAGCTCTCGTTCGACTCGGGCCACGGTGGGTGTCATCGCGATCGCAGCGAGGTCGCCATAGCCGGCCACCTGATGCTGGGCCAGCAGGAAGTTCTCCCGGACGCTCAGATCCTTGGCCAGCCCGACCTGTTGGAAGCTGCGCGCGATCCCGAGGCGGGCTCGCTGGTCGGCCCGCAAGTCCTGGATCTGCTCACCGCGATACCGCACGTGCCCCCTCGTCGTGGTGACGAGGCCGGAGATGGCGTTGAAAAGGGTGCTCTTGCCGGCCCCGTTCGGCCCGATGAGGCCGGTGATCCGCCCGGCGGGCACGGTCAGGCTGACCGCATCGACCGCTCGGAGGCCGCCGAAGCTGACCGACACCTCGTGGACCTCGAGCAGTGGCTGCCCGGCGGGAGTCGTGAGTGCGCCAGGCCGGTCGGGAACCGGCAGGTCGGGCAGCGCGGGCAGGCTGTCGTCCTCCACCGCGTCGTCGTCGAAGCTCGGCGGGCGCTCCCGCCGGAGAAGGTCGGCGATGCCGTCGGGGTGCCGGGAGACCGTGACCATCAGACCGAGCGCGCCGGCGATGTAGGCCCAGGCGTGCAGGCCGCTTATGAACGACGGCAGGACCCAAAACACGAGTGCGGCAACCACCACCGCCGCTCGGCGCCCGAGGCCGCCGATGATCACGATGATCACCAGTTGGAGCGACAGGTTGAAGTTGAACGGCGACTCGTTGTTGACGAAGCCGATGGCATGGCCGTACATGGCGCCGGCGAGGCCGGCCATCGCACCGGAGACCACGAAGGCCAGCAGCTTGTAGCGGGTGACCGCGATACCGAAGCTCTGGGCGACGGCCTCGTTCTCGCGAATGACTCGGAACGCTCGCCCGACGCGGCTGCGCACCACGTTGTCGTCGACCACCCACACCGCGAGGAGCAACAGCAGACTGACCACGAGGTACACGGTGTTGTCGGTGAATACCCGACCACCCCAGACCCGCCTTGGAAGTGCGACGCCGGCGGAGCCGCCGGAGAAGACCGTGCTGCGCAGCACGCTGTACTGCATCACCAGCCCGAAGACAACCGTCACGATGGCCAGGTAGAGGCCGCGCAGCCGCAGGGCGGGCAGGCCGACGAGGAACGCCAGGCCGCCGCTCACCACCATGGCCAGCACCAAGCCGAGGGCCATCGGACCGTGCCAGCGCGAGGTGACGATGCCACTGGCGAACGCACCGATCGCGAGCAGCCCGGCGTGGCCGAGCGAGATCTGGCCGGCGTAGCCGAGAAGCAGGTTGAGGCTCAGCGCGGCGACAGCAAGGGCGATCCCGACGTCGAGGTTCAGATATCCGTGGGGTCGCACGAGGCGTGGCATGGCGTGCTCGGTCAGCAGCGGGAGCGCGACGAACAACAGCGCGGCCGTCATCACGTTGTGGAGCCGGACCATCAGGCGTGCTGCCCGAGGATGCCGCGCGGGCGCAGGAGGAGCACGGCCAGGACGATGATCAGCATCGCCGCGGTCTGGAAGCTCGGGATGGCGTGGATCGTGACGTGCGCTTTCACCTCGGCTTCGGCGACGCCGACGACAAGCCCGCCGACGAACGCCCCGGGGAGGCTGTCGAGCCCGCCAACCAGGGCTGCCGTCAGGCCGCCGATGAAAAGACCGGCGAAGGCCCCCGGAGCCAGGACGCCGACGGTGGGCTCGATCAGCAGGACCGCGACGGCGGACAGAGCGCCCGCCATGCCCCAGGTGAACGCGCTGATCCGGGCTCGCGGCGCACCCATCAGCTGGGCAGCCACCGGGTCGTCCGCCGACGCCTGCACGGCCAACCCGAAGTCCGTGAACCGCAGGAACGCGGCGAGGGCGGCCGCCACCGCGAGGACGACGCCCAGCGCCAGCCACTGCGACGCGTTGACGTAGACCCCGGCGATGGTCACCCCGCCGCGAGCCAGCGGCGGCGGCACCAGATAGACGGTCCCGGCGAACAGCGCGAGCTCTACGGCCACCATCAGGGAGAACAGCCCGATCGTTGCCACGCTCACCGTCACCCGAGACGCGGTGAGCATGCTGCGGATGATGAACCGCTCGAACAGCAGCCCGATGAGGGTGGCGACGACGATCGACGCCGCCGCGCCGACGACCCAGGGTTGGTGGTGACGGGTGCTGATCCACCATGTGGCGTAGAGCGACAGGGTGCCGACCTCGGCCTGCGCGAAGTTGAGGACTCGGGTCGCCTTGTACACCAGGGCGACACCGGCGGCGACCAGCGCGTAGATGCTCCCGGCGATGACCCCGAGGACGATCGGTTGCATCAGAGGTTGGGGACGCAGCGCTGGGTCGGGACGAAGTTCGCCCTGCCGTTCGGGTCCTTCACCGCGTGGAGGACGCTGACGAGATATCCACCGTGGTGGTGATCGCCGTCGACGCCGCCGAAGTTCACGTTGCAGGCCGGCGAGCTGGTCTTGTTCCAGCCCGCTAGGAGCAGTCCGGCAACTTTGTTGCGGGTGCAGCCGGGGCCACACGCTTGGAGCAGGTCGTAGAGGCCGCGCTGCGACTCCCAGTTGAGGAACAGCAGGTCCCCGCCGTCACCGGTCAGGTCGGCACCCGGGTCGTACTTCTTGTACTCGGCTTCGAACTCGTGGATGTCGGGGGCGTAGGCCGCGAACCCGCCGCCGTAGTACCCCGGGTCATACGCCTCCCACTCTGCGGCGCTCCACATCTGCTGGTCCAGCGCAGTCGAACCGAGGGTGTTGGTGATGATGTTGAACCCGTTGACCAGCCAGGCCGGATGCCAGTTCTGGCCCTGGGCCTGCTTGATCATCTCGATCTCGGACAGCGCGTTCTCCCAGGCGAACACCACCTGCGCGCCGGCGGTGTGCAGCTGGGTCAGCTCCTGGGTGTAGTTGCCCTGGTTGATCGTCACGCCGTAGCTGCCGACGATCTGCATGCCGGCGGCCTTCGCCACGGAGGTGAACGCGGTGACGCCGGGCTCCCAGTTGGAGCTCTGGCGGTAGAGGATCCCGATCTTCTGGCCCCGGAACTGCTGGACGGCGAGCTGGCCCATCCAGGTTCCGACCTGCTCCACCGACGGCAGGGACGAGAAGCTGTAACGCAGGCCCGTGTCGCCTTCGACGGTGGCGATGTGATGGAGGTAGAGCTCGTGGTTCTGTTCCGCCCACTGGCGAACCGCGGGGATCTGGTCGAACCCGATGCCGCCGAGGAGCACGAAGGTGTTCCAGTCCTTGCAGGTCTGAGCGGCCTGCACGGCAGTCCCCGGGTCGTAGTTGTCGTTCTGGTAGTTCGTGGTCACCTTCCGGCCGAAGATGCCACCTTGATCGTTCACCTTGTGCCACCACACGTCGAGGTCGTTCGCGCTGATGTGGAACGCCGCACCATAGGTGAGGGCAGCGTGGGCGCAGAGCCGGATCTCGCTCGGCGACAAGCCGACCGTGTCGTCCGCCCCACTGAACAGCTTGGCCACGGGCGGACTGCCATCGCTCGGGAAGAAGACGGGTATGCCGTCGATGGTCTTGTAAGTGCCCGTCCCGGAGAACTCGGTAGCTGCGGGGTTGGATGCCCCGGGCTGCACGGAGGAGGAGGCGCCACCAGCTCCGGGTTCCGACGCCACGATGCCGCCGGCGGCAGTCGCCTGTTGGGCGTCCGCCGAGTTGGTGCCCGGACTCGCCGCTCCCGGCGCGGACACCGACGCCCGTCCCGCGCCGCCGGTCGCCCGCGACGTCGCCCCGGCCGCGAGCGTGGTGCTTCGGGTCGTTGATGGGTGCACCGCGACCGAGTAACCGGAGAACACGAGGCCCCACACGATGGACGCCATGGCCAGGGTGTAGGCGCGGGGGTGGGCCCGGAAGACGTCGAGCGCCCGGTGGCCGCGGATCGCCCCGAGGACAGCAGCCCGGTTGGCTGCGCCGATCGCAGCCATTCCGACCGCGATGCAGGCGACGAGGACCCACGGCCACACCGGCGAGCCGGTGGTGTGGCGGACGACGACGATCTGGGGTCCCGCGGTGTTGCCCGCGGGCACACCGGGCGATGCGGGACCGGGGGACGCGGACGGGGACGCGGTGGCCGGAGCGGACGGCACGGCCGAGGGTGGCTGCGGCGAGCTGGTCACGAGCGGCGCAGCCGGAGCCCCGCCGGCCGGAGGACCGGACGCGGGCACGGCCGGCGCGGCTTGGACCGGACCGGTAGGGCTGTTGGCACCGGGAGCGGCCGCCGTTGCGGTGTAGGTGATCACCGAGCTCGAGCGGCTCTTGTAGAACGCCACCGACCAGCTCTGGCCGGACTGGCCGGACCCGACGGGGATCAGCGCCGCGCCGGTGTTGCCGTGTTGCTGCCAGTACGGCAACAGATCCTTCAGAGCGAAAGTCCAGGTGTCGCCGGCCGAGTTGGGCTTGCCGATCGCCGATCCGTGCTCACAGTCGTAGGCCGGCGGTGACTTCGGGTCGAAGTTGGCCTTGAGCTCGGTGGTCAGCGCGCAGGCCTGGACGATCGCCGCCGAGGCGTTGACGTTGTAGATGGGATAGGTCCCTGATGACGATGCGTCGCTTTGCTCGGTGACGTGGAGCGTCATGGTCGCTTCGGTGGCGGTGGCCCCGCTCGGGAGGTAGTCGAGGGCGAGGTGCACGAAGGAACGGGCGAAGTCCTGGCCGCCGTTGACCGCGACGTGGATCGACGACGGGTCGCCGTCGTAGGCGTCGACCGTCGAACCGTCGGTGGGGTTGGTCGCAGTCGATGAGGTGACATAGGCCTGCCGGTCGACCGGCACGGTGAGCGAACCGGCCTGGTCCGCATGCGCCCCCGCGAGGGTCAGGCCGGTGATGGTGACGGCGAGGGCGGCGAGGGCGGCGGCGCGCTTCAACGCACGCTCCCCTGGAAGAAGGCGTATGACGCGGCCGTGATGTCCGGGCCGAGCGGATCCGTGTACGGCCCGTCCCCGGGGGCGTCGGGATGGGCGTGCTGCATCCCCTGGATGACCCACAGCTCGGCCAGGTCGCCCTGATAGGTGATGACGGTGTAGGGGTAGCTGCGCTGGAAGCCGACGACGCCGCCCGGGCACGTGAGCGAGTTCGGGTGGATGCACGCGTCGCCGGTGCCGGGTGCGGGCACCTGGTCGGCCTGGTAGGTGGTGGTGCTCACCGGAAGCCGGGAGATGCTGCCGTTGGCCTGGCCGTCGTCGGCCAGATCGTCGGCACCCATCCATGACTCGACCAGCGCGACCGAGTTGGTGACGGGATTGACCGTGTCGGCCGAGCCGTTCTCGACGAAGAGCGGGACGACCCTGGCGTACGGGCCCATGGCCTGGTGGGTGAGCGCACCGCTGAGATCGGTGCACGTCGCGTACGGACAGCCCGCAAGTGAGCCGACCGCTCGGAACAGATCGGGATACGTGGCCCCGAGGATGACGGCCATGTCGGCGCCGGCCGAAATGCCCTCCACGTACACCCGGGCCGGATCGGTGCCCTCACTGGCCATGACCGCCTGGGTGATGCCTGCGATCGCGCCCGGCTCGCCAGATCCTCTCGCCTGGTCCTGCGGGAGGAACCAGTTCCAGCAGCCGATCCCGTTGCCGTCCGCTATCGGGGCGGACGATCCGGCTGAGACCACCTGTTCGGGGTAGACGACGACGAACCCCTGCTGGTCCGCGAGGTCATTGAAGTGCGATGCCTGCGCCGCTTCGAGCGCGGTCTCGTTGCAGCCGTGGAGGAACACGACCAGGGGGCGGCCGGGGGCGGTGTTGGTCGGGACGTACAGCCAGTAGTTGCGGGCCGGTGTCGTCGCCGTGGCCGCGAAGCTGTGCTCGGTGAACGCGCCCGTCCCGGTCGCGTGGGCGGGCGGAACGAGGAGTAGACCCAGGAGGGCGATCGCCAGCGCCAAGGCCAGTCTCACGACGCCGCATCCAGGATGGCGGCGGCGACCGCGTCGGCGCCCGGGCGCCCGAGGGCGATGGTGTAGTGGGTCGTGCCGGGAACGGTCTCCCACGACACGCTGGGCATGGCTCCAACTTCGCGCTCGACGACCGCCGGCGGGAGCAGCGGGGCGTCGCCGGGCATGAAGCCCTCCTCCGCGAGGAGCAGCCGCACCGGCGCCTGGGCGTCGGACAGGCGCTCGCGCAGTCGGTCCGCGCCGAGGGTGTCGGCGAAGTCGGCGCGCACCGCGGCCTCCGACGCCTTGGGCCGCAGCGAGCCGGGTTCGCCACCGAGGTCATAGCGGAGGTAGGCCTCGACATCGTCGGTCCAACGACCGCCGGCGAACACGGGAAGCGCCCGCCAGAAGTCGAGGTAGGCGTCGAAGGATGCGTAGGTCGCCCGCAGCCGCGCCATCTGTGGTGCGAGCATCGTGTCGAGCGCCTGGGTGGGATCGATGCCGGGAGGCAGATCGAGGGGGATGCCGCCGTCGACCAGGACCACGGCGCTGACGAGCTCGGGATGCTCGGCAGCGACCGCCATGGCGACGTATCCGCCCATCGAGTGGCCGACGATCACGCTCGGGCCCAGGCCGAAGGACCGCATGGCGCCGGCCACGTCCCGGGCGTGTTGGCTCATCCCGTAGGGCCCCTCGGGCTTGTCGGCATCGCCCCGGCCGCGCAGGTCGAAGGCGAGCAGCGGGCGGCGCCCGGCCAGGCAGTCGGCGACCGTGACGAAGTTGACGTAGGAGGCGGTGACGCCGTGGAGCCCGACCACAGGTGCCCCGGCGCCGGGCCACATCCCGAAGGCCAGCATCACCCCGTCCCCCGGCACCTGCCCGCGCGCTTCGCGACGGGTGAGCGGCCCCGTTCGGACGGGTGACGTTCCCCGTGCCCTCAGCGGCTTGACGTGTCTTGTCCCCACCGCGGTTCCCCCTAACGAACGACCGTTCGGCCTTGTGTCGGGGCTCATGGTGTGATGAGATCCATGTTTCTGTCAAGTACGAGTTGTTCACATTGTCGGAGTCTTTCCGGACTACGACACCGAACGAGCGTTCAGGAGGAACATGGCAGCCAGAGTGGTCATGGACGACGCCGCCACCCGGTTGTCGCGCCTCACGGTCGACGGCGTCCGCCAGGCTCCTCCCGCGACCCTGCCGCCCCGGTTCGCCGGCACCGGCACCCGGCTGCGGTTGTACGAGACCGGCCTCCAGCTGTTCGCCCAGCGGGGCTACCACGCGGTGTCGGTGCGGGACCTCGTCCGGGAGCTGGACTTACAGGCCAGCTCGTTCTACGCCCACGTGCCGTCCAAGCAGCGACTGCTCGCCGACCTGATCCGGATCGGCCACGAAGAGCACCGCGACGCACTGCGCCGCGCCCTGCTCGAGGCCGGCGCGCAACCCGTCGCCCAGGTGCAGGCGCTGACGCGCGCACACGTGCTGTTCCACTGCGCCCACTCGCTCCTGGCGCGGGTGTGCAACCGGGAGCTCGGCTCCCTCGACGATGAGGTCCGGGCGCCGATCCTGGCCGTGCGGGTGGACGCCGAGAAGCTGTTCGACGAGGTCATAGAGCGGGGCCAGGAGCTGGGTGTCTTCGCTCCGGTTGATCCACTGCTCGCAGTGGCCGCCATCGGGGCCATGGGCATCCGGGTCGCCGAGTGGTGGCACCCCGGGTTGGACGTCACCGCGGACGAGGTGGCCGAGACCTACGCCGGCTTCGCCGTGCGGTTGCTCACCTGAACGTTGCGGGAGGGTCGGTCAGGCCGCAGCGCTGATCGGCTTCGCCGCGTCGACCTTCCAGGTTCCTCGCTGGCGCACCAACGACAAGTGCAGGTACGCAACCGATGACCGGTTGCCCGCGGTGAACCGCAGCGTCGTGTCGAGCACGACGACGGCACCGGCGTGGTCACGCGACGGCCCGCCGCGCACGGTCGGGCGGGCCGGCAGAGTGGTCTCGGCCTCAGAAGCGGAGTCGCTCAACAGGCGCCGGGGACGACGTAGCCGGGGTTCTGACCGGTCAGGGCAGGTTGGCTGCCGGGCGCGTCATTGAAGTAGACGCCGCACGTGCCGGCGTAGAAACCCGGGGTGCCGAACGGGGCCGCTGGCGACCGCTGCGGGTCGGGGTCCTGGTAGGTCTGGACGCCGGGCTGGGCGTTCATGTCGCTCGGCGTGCCCTGCCGATAGGCATCCATCCCGCCCGGGTTGGGGGTGCCGTTGGCGTTGGTGAAGCACGGTGTGTAGTCGAGGGTGCCGCTCTGGCAGTTCGGCGACTCGGCAGTGCTCGCCGGGCTCCCGTTCTGGTACACGTTGCCGCTCTTCGGGGTGCCCTTCGCACACTTCTGGCCGGTGCCGTTCGGGCCGCACCCGTGGTACACGGTCTGCTGCTGGGTCGTGCCTTCAGCACAGATGCCGTCGGCGCAGGCCCCGGTGGAGGCATTGGCCAACCCCTCGGGGTTGTGTCCGGTCGGCGGGCGCGACGCGTTCTGGGGGGTCAGGCTGAGCGTGATGGCGCCCCCGTCGGACGGTCCGGCTATGGCCTCGTCGGTGTTGGTCAAGGGAGCCCCGGTCACCCCGTCGTGCTCGCCGTTGTCGAGGTTGTCGTCGGCCCCGAGATAGACCAGCAGTCCTTTGGTCATCAGGTCACCGAGCTTCGAGTCGGTCCCGGTGTCGGGGGTGATGTTGTTGGCCCCGATCGGCTGGTCACTCGAGCAGTTCTTCGGAGCGGGGACGGCGCTGTTGATCGGGATCGAGTTCAGCGGGAGTGCCGCCGTCGCCGGGCAGTACAGCTGGTAGTAGTCGTACGTCGCGCTGAACCCCATGCCCTTGGCGTTGTTGCCGCATCCGTTGCCGGTGCCACCACCGGTGCCGTCGGTGTTGGCCGCGAGGCATCCCTTGTGCGGACTGGTCGAGGTGCCGGGGTCACCGATGTTGAACTCCTGCCCGAAGCTCGGGTTGTGGTCCATGTTCGGCGACTGGTCGTTCCCGAACTCGGAATAACGAGTGTTGTTGGAGTTGGCGTCGCCTTTCGTGGTGCCACCGCTCTCGACGTTCACGGCAAGGTTGTGGCAACCCGGCGGCGTGGCCGAGGGGCTCGCCGGTGCCCCCGTGCTGTCGGCGTTCGGGGGACAGTCCTGCTGGGAGGGGCTGTACCCCCCGCCGCTCACCGCGAACGCCGCGCCGGCCGCGAACACGAGTCCGGCTGCGGCAGCCGCACCTCCCGCAATGGTTCTCGACAGTCGACTTCCCACACGCATGGCCTCTCCCCGGCTCCCGCTCTTTCCTGACGGACGCGTCAGGATCGATCTCCTCCCCATGAAGTACGACGCCCGAGAGCCGATGTCCTGCTTTTGCCCCCCACATTCTCTGACTCCCATGTCAGGGTCAGCGGTCGAAACGTCGGGATGCGCAGGAATCCGGCGGGTCGGCGTCGAACCGGTCCGGGACCAGGTCGGGCGAGATCCGGCGGATTCGATGGTTCGGCTGCCCGCCGGGCAGGTGACTGGGAGGCACGATGTCGGCAAGGACGAGGGTGGCAGCTGTGGCCGTCGTAACGATGGCGTCCGGGCTGGCCGCGCTCGGCACGGGAGCGGCCACGGCGGGACCGCGGCCCTGCGCGGCGTCGTGGCCGATGTTCCAACACGACGCCGGCCGCAGCGGGGCGTCGTGCGGGGCTTCCTCCGTCGACAAGGCCAACGTGTCGGAACTCGCGCCCCGCTGGTTCACCCCCACCTCCGCGCCCGTCACGGCCGAGCCCGTCGTCGTCGGTCAGACACTGTGGGTCGGCGACGGAGGGGGAACGTTCCACGCGCTCGACACGGCCACCGGTGCCTCGCGCTGGACCTTCACCGTGACCGACCAGCACCAGACCTCCTACGGCGTCATCACGTCGTCCGCGGCGTGGCGACCGGCGCGGGCCGGCGGCGGCGCGACCGTGTACTTCGGCGGCGGAGGTTCCGTCTACGCGCTCGACGCCGCGACGGGCCGGAAGGTGTGGGCGGCCGATCTCGATCCGGCCCAGCCCACGAGCGGGGTCGAGGTCGAATCGTCGCCTCTGCTGATCGAGGGAGCTGACCACCGAGCTGAGGTCGTGGTCGGCACGGACAGCAACGAGACGCCGGGCACCGACCGGACGGGGGTCATCGCGCTCGACGCCGACACCGGTGCGCTCCTCTGGAAGTACGAGCTCGAGACCGGGCAGGTGGTGCACAGCCTGCGGCCTTCCTCGCCGTCCGATCGCGGCGCCGGGTGCGGCGACGTCTGGTCCTCAGTGGCGTCCGACGCGCAGGATGGGACCGTCGTCTTCGGGAGCGGCAACTGCAACACGCCGCTGCCCGGCATGCCCGTGAAGAGCGAGGCGATCTGGTCCCTCGATGCGACCACCGGCGCACTGCGCTGGGTCTTCCCCCAGGGTGCGACGAGCGCGGACAAGACCTACGGGTATGACGACGACTTCGGTTCGTCGGCCATCGTGGTCGACCGGCCCCACAGGTCGCCCGAGATCATCGAGGCGAGCAAGGCCGGGTTCGCCTTCGCCCTCGACGGGTCGTCCGGCCAGGAGTTGTGGGATACGCAGGCGGCCCAGCCGGGCCAGAGCGGTTCCACCCTGGCCGGCGCGATCGGCGGCTTCATCGGTGGAGCCGCCGTCGGGCGGGCCGGCGACCGGCCCGCGTTCTTCGCCGCGGCGGCGATCCCGCTGCCGTTCGCCGGCGACGGCATCTCCTCGTCCGGCGCCGCGCCCGATCCGAGCCTGGCGGGGCATCCAGGCCGAGCAGTCTCGCTGCACGCGATCGATGTGACGACGGGCAAGCTGTTGTGGGACGCGCCGGGCTCGATGCCAACATATGCACCGGTGACCTACTCCGGCGGAGTGGTCTTCGCGCCGTCGACGACATCGTTCTCGGCCCAGGCCTACGACGCGGCCACCGGCGTGCTGCGCTGGGCGGCCCCGGCGGGTGCGTCGCTCTCGTCGGGCACCGCCGTCGTCGGTCCGGACATTTACTTCGGGGCCGGCACCGCTCTCGGGTCGAGCCCGGTCCCGTCGGTCACGGTGCCGCCCCAGGCCAATGGCGTCTGGTCATTCGGCATCCCCGCCCTTCCCCTCCCGTAGGGTCAGGGAGTGTCGTCGAGCAGCCCGTTGGCTGCGGCGAGGGCCACGGCGGTGCGAGCAGCCGCCTCGTAGGCGTCGGCCAGGAAGTTGCGGGCCTCGGCCGGGTTGGTGGCCAGGGGCACATCGCCCAGGGACGCGAGCAACGCGTCGGGCCGACCCGCGGGCCGGATCCGGGTCGGCGCCTCCTCCTCCAACGTGGTTCCCCAGAACGCGGCCCGGTCGATCGGGCGCCGGCGACGCTGTCGGGGCCGGCTCATCGGGTCCCGCTCCACTGGTGGTTCATGCTGCCGGCTCCTCTTGGTTGGCGTCGATCTCGACGAGCGCTTCCTCGCGCAAGCCGAGCACCCGGCGCAGCTGATCAGCACCGAGGTCGGCGAGGGTCGAGGAGCGGGGCAGGACCAGATCCGCGATCTGGCGCTTGCCGGCCACGACCTCTTCGATCTGCTCGTCGACGGTTCCGGTGCACACCAGGCGGTGCGACACGACGGTCTTGGTCTGCCCGATGCGCCACGCCCGGTCCCGGGCCTGGTCCTCGACCGCCGGGTTCCACCACCGGTCGTACAAGACCACGTGGTTGGCCGCGGTGAGGTTGAGCCCGGTCCCACCGGCCTTCAACGACACGACGAGCGCGCCGGCCCCGGTCCCGTTCTGGAACGCCCGGACCATGTCGTCGCGGCGGGTGCGCGTCAGCCCGCCGTGATAGCAGTGGATCGGCAACGAGTAGCGCTCGGTCAGGTGGCGGGCGAGCCGCTCCCCCCAGGTCGCGAAGTGGGTGAAGATCAGCATCCGCTCCCCGACCGCGAACACCGACTCGATGAGCTCCTCGAGCCGAGTCAGCTTGCCTGACCGGCCCGAGAGCGTCCCGCCGGTGTCGACGTAGGCCTCGGGGTGATCGCAGATCTGCTTCAGCGCGGTGATCGCGGCGAGGACCTTGGTGTTGGCCTCGCCTCCGGCCCCCAGGTCGACGGCGAGCAGGCCGTCGACGACCGCCTGGTACAGGCCCACCTGCTCGGAGGTGAGACCGCAGGCGTCGAGCTGGTCGATCTTGTCCGGGAGCTCGGCCGCGATCTCGGGCTCCATCTTGGTGCGGCGGAACACCAGGACCCCGTTGAGCTTGCGCAGCGCTTCCTCCGCGGCCTGGTCCTTGCGGGCCCGCGCCAGCTGGGCTTCGAAGGTCCCCTTCGGCCCGAGCAGGCCCGGGTTCACGAAGTTGAGGATGGCCCACAGGTCGCCCAGGCCGTTCTCAACCGGCGTGCCGGTGAGGGCCAGCTTGCGCTTTGCCGGGATAGTCATCATCGCCCGGGCCGCTTCGCTGGCCGGGTTCTTGATGGCCTGGGCCTCGTCGGCGGCGATGCGCGACCAACCGACCGTCGAGAGCGCCTCGGCGTCGCGGACCGCGGTGTTGTAGGTCGTGATCACGATGTCGTACCCGGCCACCTCCGCTCCCAGGTCGTCCGCATGCGACCTGGTGCTGCCGTGATGCACCAGCACCCGCATGGCCGGGACGAACTTGTGGGACTCGGTCTGCCAGTTGCCGACCACGGCGGCCGGGGCGATCACGAGTACCGGGCCGTCATCGCGGGTGGCGAGGAGGTGGGCGAGGACGGTGGGGGTCTTGCCCAGACCCATGTCCAGCGCGAGGCAGCCCCCCAGGCCGACCTCGTCCAGAAACGCCAGCCAGCCCCGGGCCGCGGCCTGGTAGGTGCGCAGCTCCCCCCGGAAGCCGGGCGGTGCGGGCAGCGGCTCGGCTTTGGCTTCGCCGGCCCGGGCCAGGACCTCGGCCGCCCAGCCGCCACCGGCGACCTCGACCGCCAGACCACCGTCGAGGCCCAGGGCCTGACGGAGGATGTCGGCCTGCGTCATCTCCTTGTGGCGGTCCCGGTCGGCCAGCGCGCTGGCCAGCTCGCGCAAGGTGTCGTGATCGAGGCTGACCCACTTGCCCCTCGACTCGATCAGCGGTCGGGCCTGCACGGCCAGACGCCGGATGTCGGCTGCGGTCAGCTCGACGTCGTCGACCACGGCCGACCACCGGACCTGGGCCAACTGGGCCGTGCCGACCACCGACGGCGCCCCGGAGGCCGAGGTATCGAGCCTCAGCCGGGCCGAAGGCTTGGTCCGGGCGATCGAGGGCACCTGCACCGTGAACCCGGCGCTCTCGAGCAGCGGCGCGGTCTCGGTCATGAGCGCCCACGCCTCCTCGTTCCCGAGGAGCGCTTCGGCTCCGCTGCTACGGCTGAGCGCCGGTACGAGGTGGATCAGGCGGTCGAGCTCGGCCCGGACGGCCCGCTGCTGGCGCGGGTTGCCGCGGGCGCGGGCGGTCGCCAGCGGAAGCCGGTGGCCGCCGCCGTCGATCACGAAGACCCGGAGCCGCCACGCGCCCAGCTCGTCGGGCGACGACAGCCGGACCATGAGTGTGGCCCCTCGGCCCTCGAGGGCGGGACGGGCCCACTCGGCGAGGCGCTCGGTGAGTTCGCGGGCCACGGGTACCTCCGCGCTGAACGGCCCGTTGC
>Ga0102924_1001581_pt1 | contig 26066 bp, 21 predicted proteins | sample PaiPotPPM11metaG_FD_80116 | JGI IMG/M metagenome (GOLD analysis project Ga0102924, IMG submission 80116) | Iron sulfur acid spring bacterial and archeal communities from Banff, Canada, to study Microbial Dark Matter (Phase II) - Paint Pots PPM... ... | reverse complement strand
CGGGCTGATCGGGCGGCCTAGCCTCGCCCGGCGCCGCCTCCCCCGGCCCGCCCGCGCCGCGGCCGGTCCGCTACGACCCGGCGCGCCGCCGGCTGGGCGGCCGGCCTCTCCCGGCTCCCCCGCCGTGTCCGGGGCGTGGGCCGGGAGGCCGATGGGGCCGGGCCACCAGACCGTGCCCAGCGTTCCCTGGGCCGCGCGGGTGCCGCCCGTCCCGCCGCCCTTGCCCCGCAGGATGAAGGCGAAGCCGACCGCGATCGCGCCGCCCGCCACCGGGCCGGCCAGGTAGGCCCACCACGAGGTCCAGTCGCCCAGCACCAGCGCGGGCCCGAGCGAGCGCGCCGGGTTCATCGATGCGCCGCTGACCGGCGCTCCCCACAGCCCGGCGAGCGCGATGTAGCTGCCCACGCCCAGCGCGGCGATCGCCCCGATCTGCTGGGCCCCCGAGGCGGTCCCGAGGATCGTGCTGACCAGGCCCGTGGTGAGCACGATCTCCCAGACCAGGGCGGTCGCCGTCGAGATCCCCGGGCCCGGCAGGGTCAGGCCCGCGGGCCCGTGCTTGCCGATCAGCGCCCAGAGCAGGAGCGTGGCCAGCACGGCCCCGGCGAACTGGGCCACGACGTAGGCCGGGACCCGGCGCCAGGGGAAGTCGCCGCGCAGCGCGAAGGCCACGCTGACCGCCGGGTTGAGGTGGGCGCCGCTCACCGCGCCCATGAACATGATGATGGCCAGCACCATGAGCGCGGGCGCGACCACCCGCGCGGCCGCGGGGACGGCATCCCCGCCGAACCGGGCGTTCACCATCCCGCCGCCCGCGGCCACCAGGACCAGCAGGAACGTGCCGAGCAGCTCCGAGAAGATCCGCCGCCACTCGTACCGGCTGTCCCAGAAGTCAAACCGCCGGGCGAATGAGTTCGGCTCGCCCATGGTGTGCAGCGCGATCGCGGCGCCGCGGGCGGCCTGCGCCGCGGCCGCGCTCGTGGCCGGCGGCCGGGTCGGGTTGCTCAACTCACGCGTCTCCCTCGAATCCGGAACCTGGTCCGCGCCGGGCCGACCCCCCGATAAGGGACGGATAGGCGATCTTACGTCCGAGTGAACTCTGCGTGAAGATCCGGGCTGGGTTCCGGTCACCCGGCGAGCCGGTGTCGACCGCCGCGCTCAGGGCCAGCACGGCCAGGGCCAGGCCCACGGAGATGATCAGGGCGAGGCGGAGCCCGGACACCAGGTGGGTCGCGGCCAGCGAGCCGAACAGGGCCACGCCGATGACGCTGCCGGCCTGCCGGGCGGTGTTCAGCGTGCCCGAGGCCACCCCCGAGCGGGACGGATCGACGCTGCCCAGCAGCGCGGCGGTCATGGCCGGCACGAGCAGCCCGAGCCCGAACCCGCACGCGATGAGCTGGGCCGCGATGGCCGGGTACGCGGTCCGCCCGCCGATCACGAGGAGCCCGGCCAGGCTCGCCGCGATGAGCACCGCGGCGCCCCCGATGACCCGCCGGGTGCCGAGCCGGGCCGAGATCCGGCCGGCCAGCAGGTTGCCGCCCAGCACCGCCGCCGTGGCCGGCGCGAAGGCCAGCCCGGTGACCAGGGCCGAGTAATGCCGGGCGGCCTGGAAGTAGAGGCTGAGCACGAAGATCAGGCCATAGAACGCGATGTTGATCGTGAGCCCGATCGACGAGGCGGCCGCGAACGTCCGGGACCGGAACAGCCCCAGCGGCAGCATGGGCCGTGCGCGACGCGATTCAATGACTAGGAACGCCCCGCCCGCGGCGGCGGCCAGCACAAAGCCGCCCAGGACTGGCCCGGTGGCGAAGCCGTGCTGGCCGCCCTCGATCGTCGCGCCGGCCAGCGCGATCACTGCGGCGACCTGCCCCGGCAGGTCGGCGCCACGGTCCGCTGAGCGCGTCGTCTCCTGCGCGTAGCGCCAGGTCAGGGCCAGGCCGAGCACTCCGATGGGGGCGTTGATGAAGAAGATCGCCCGCCAGCCCAGCGACGCGATCAGCACGCCGCCGACCAGCGGGCCCGCGGACAGCGCGGTGCTCGCCCCGGCCGCCCACAGCCCGATCGCGCGAGCCCGGGCCGGGCGTCAGGGTAGGCGTGGTTCAGCAGGGGCAGCGAGCACGGCACGAGCGCGGCCGCCCCGATACCCTGCGCGGCGCGCGCGCCGATCAGCGTGGCCAGGTCCGGGGCCAGCCCGCAGGCGGCGGACGCCAGCGTGAACAGCAAGAAGCCGCCGGCGAACACCCGCTTGGCCCCGGCCCGGTCGCCGAGCGCGCCGGCGGACAGGATCAGCGCCGCGAACGCCAGCGTGTACACGCTGACCACCCACTGCAGCCCGGTGACGCGCCCGCCGAGGTCGGCGCCGATCGCCTTGACCGCGACGTTGACCACGCTCACGTCGAGTTGCACGACCGCGAACCCGAGGCTGGCGGCGAGCAGCGCCAGGCCCCGCCCGGGCGTCCGGGCCCCGGTCGCGGGCGGGCACATCTCCGGTTCCGCCTGACTGGTCATGTGTCCGAACCTCCCGTCGGCCGCCGGTCCTCCCGGTCACCGGCGTTCACGATAGGGCGGTATCGCTTCGATGGCGGTCGAAGCGTTCTTCGGTTACCGTGGCAGGCATGAACCCCATCTCCAGCCCGTCCGCGCCCGCTGGGCCCGGCCCGGGCACATGGGGCACACCGGGCGACGCCGACATCGCCGCCGTCGGCGCGCTGGTCGCCGACCCGGCCCGCTGCCGGATCCTGCTCGCCCTGGACGACGGCCGGGCGCTCCCCGCGAGCAGGCTGGCCAGCGAGGCCGGCGTCAGCGCCGCCACCGCCAGCAGCCACCTGCGCAAGCTCACCCAGGCGGGGCTGCTGGCGGTGGAGACGCACGGGCGCAACCGCTACTACCGGCTGGCTGGGCCCACGGTCGGCCGGCTGATCGAGGCGCTGCAGCAGCTCGCGCCGCCGACTACGGTCCGGTCGCTGCGGCAGGGCACCCGGGCCAGCGCGCTGCGCACGGCGCGCACCTGCTACGACCACCTGGCCGGGCGGCTCGGCGTCGCGCTCATGGCCAGCCTGCTCGACGCGGGATACCTCACCGGGGGCGACGGCAGCTTCGACCCGGCCGCCGCGCGGCACGACAAGCGCACCGGGTACGGCCGCGACGTCGACTACGCGCTCACCGACCCAGGCCGGCGGTTCCTCACCGACTTCGGCGTTGACGTGCGCACCCGCAGCCCGCTCGTCCGCTACTGCGTCGACTGGAGCGAGCAGCGCCACCATCTGGCCGGCGGCCTCGGGCGCGACCTGCTCGGCCGCCTGACCCAGCGGGACTGGATCCGGCGCTCACCGGGCAGCCGCGCCGTGCAGATCACGCCGGAGGGCCGGGCCGGGCTGTCCGGCACGTTCGGGGTCGACGCCGCGAACCTCCGCCCGGCGCACTGAAGCGCGCCGCCCGTGCCGCCGACAACGAATTCGCTTCTGTGTTCGATAAGTGCTATGATAGCAGCACCTATCGAACACAGAACACCCCGGGCTCGTATCCGGGGCACCACCAGCCACGCCAGCCACACCGATGAGTCCCGCCTGGCCACCTGCAACGTCAGCTTCTTCACGAGATGTGAACCAGAGCCGCTTGTCAGGCCTAGTTGCTGTATAGCGTCCCGGCTAACCCGTGGCCGGGCGGTCGCCGGGCTCGGCGTCCTCCGGCTCGGCCACCCAGGCGCCGAAGACCGGCAGACCATGCCAGGCCGTGGGTGGTCGCGTCTCGCGGTCGGCGACCCGCTCGCGGCGGCCGGCCAAGCCACGGGCGGAGGCTTGACCGCGGCGGGCCCGCTCGTCGGTGGCGACCGCGACCACGGCGAACGGACGGCCGAACCGCAGCTCGGCGGTGCGCCGCACGCCCCGGCGGCGCCGCACGGCGCTCATCGCGACCGCCTGGGCCGAGACGGCCGCGGCCTCGAACCCGGTCCGGCTGTACCGGGCCGCCGCCGCCTGCTTCGCGGCGTAGCGGTAGCCGGCCAGCCCGAGCAGGCCGGCCAGCGCCGCGGCGGCCCCGGCGAAGCCCAGGTCGGCGCGGCTCAGGTCGTGCTCGCTGCGCGCCGACCAGGCGGGCAGCACGGCCCTCCCCGTCTCCTCGCGGCCGTCCGGGGCGGTCGTGCTCACGGCCTGCTCCCGCACCGTCCACAACGCCCCGTCCGCTCCCGGCCCCTCGCCCAGCGGCAGGTCGAACAGCGACCTGCGGGCGACCGGGGCCCCGGTCACCAGGCTGACGCCGAGGTCGTAGGCGGCGGCCAGCACGTCGCCGGCCGGGACGCCGGGCGCCGCGGCCACCGAGGTGACCAGCAGCCCGTCGCGGGCTCGCGCGGCGTGCACCGCGACGTCGCCGGCCGCGGCGCTGGCCGCGATGAACGCCTCGTGCCCGGGGCCCTCGGGGGTCCGCAGCACGCGGCCCAGCCGGGCGGCCCACGGGCTGGACGACCCGAGCGCCCGGGCCGGGGCCAGGTCGAAGGGGCGGGCCCAGGAGACCCGGGTGGCGAGCGCCGTGGCCAGCACCAGCGCGACGTCCGGGGTCAGCTCGACCGCGAACCGGCCGATGAGCCCCAGCGTGCGCGTCCGGGCCCACTCGTCCCGGGCGGCCGGGCCGGGCAGCACCCCGGATTCGACCGCGGCGGGCAGCCCGGCCTGCCAGCGGGACAGGCCGGGCGTGCTCAGCCCCGCGCGGTGCCAGGCGGCGGCCGCGGCCAGGACCGCCGGATGCGGCGCGGCGAGCAGGGCCGCGGCTAGCTGCGCGGCCGCGGGGACGTCGCACCCGAGCGCGGCGCTCAGGCTCGGCCGGGTCTCGCCCGCGCTGGCCGGCCCGGCCAGGGCCAGCAGCAGCCAGGCCCCCAGCGGCGAGGCCACGTGGTGGCGTTCGCCGGCCAGGGCGTGCACCCGGCGCGCGTAGCGGGCGAGCGGGCCGGCCACGTCGGCCGCGGTCACGGTCACGCTTCCACTATCCTCCGCTTCGCGGCAGCGACGGGGCGGGGTGCGGCGGGTCGCCGGGCCGGGCCAGGGCCCAGAGCCGGCCTTCGATGAACGCCACCGGGTCGGCGCGCTCCGGGCGGCCCGGGGTGACCCGCGCCGAGATGAACTCGCCCTTCTGCGGGACGGGCAGGCCGAGCGCCTGGGCGATCTGCGGGTCGTAGTCCTGGTGCCCGAGCACCAGGATGCCCTCCGGCCGCAGGTGCGTGCGGGCGCCCCCGTTGCCGCGGGCCCGTTTTATGAAGTCGTCCTGCTGCGCGACCGTGGCCAGCTCGCATCGTGATGTCTGAGCCAGACCGTATCGTCGGAAGGCAAGTGCCCAGTGATGCTAGCGCCCCGGCTTGATGTTCCTACACAGACACAAGAACGGTGCAGGTGAGAAGATCGTACAAGTTCCGTGCCTACCCGACTTCCAGCCAGGAAGGCCGTGCTCGTCGGCTGCTAGCCGATCATTGCGACCTTTACAACGCCGCATTGCAAGAGCGCCGCGAGGCATGGCGAATGCGTCAGGTCAGTATCACCTACGACACCCAATCAGCCCAGCTTACGGAGATTCGGGCCGACGACAAGGACGGACAGGGCAGACATTCCTTCACCGCGCAGCAGCAGACCCTGCGCCGACTGGGCTCAGTGTTCCAGGGGTTTTATGACCGCTCCCGCGCTGGGCACCGGCCCGGCTATCCGCGCTTCAAGCCGCCTAGCCGGTTTAATCAGGTTATGTTCGTCAACGGAGACGGCGCGAAGTGGAAAGCGGCCTCTGGCGGTCGATGGGCATCGGCCAGCTTTAAGGCCGTGGGGGCGGTGAAGGTGCGCGAGCATCAGCCGGTCCGGGGAACAGTGAAGACTCTGCAAATCAAGCGGGAGCACCGTCGCTGGTACGTGATCGTCGTCGCCGACCGTGAGCCGGTACCGCAGCCGGGCACTGGCCGGAAGGTCGGAATCGACATGGGCGTGGCGCGGTTTCTGACCACCTCAGACGGCGAGATCGTTCCCAACCCGCAGTTCCTGTCCGCATCCGCGCAGCTGATCGCGAGTTTGCAGCAGCGCAAGGCCCGCGCCCGCGCCGGATCGGGTAATCGCAAGCGGCTGACCCGTCGGCTGGACCGGGAGTGGCGGAGGGTCCGCAACCGTCGCCGCGACTTCCATCACAAGATCGCCCACGTCCTCGTGAACAACTGCGATGCGATGGGGATCGAGCGGCTCCGGGTTGCGAATCTGACCCGTCGTCCCAACAGCAAGCCAGACCCAGGCCGACCCGGCTCGTACTTGCCGAACGGGGCTGCGGCCAAGGCAGGGCTCAACAGGTCGGTGCTTGATGCAGGCTGGGCTCAATTTCTCGGCATCCTTGCTGACAAAGCGGAAGAAGCTGGTCGACAGGTGGTCTGGGTGGACCCGGCAGGAACGAGCATCATGTGCCACCAATGCGAACAGCGATGCAACCGGCCGCGACGGGACATCGTGATCTGCCCAGTGCATGGGCCGATGGATGCCGACGTGAACGGCGCACGGAACGTTCAGGCCAGGGCCGGGCTGGGCTCTGGTCAGGCCGACCAAACGGTCTGAGAAGCTGCCGGCTTCAGTCGTCAGAGCAGTCACGTGGGTCTTCTCGGTCTCCTGTCTTGCGTGCAGGGCCCTGTAGGCAGGGACACGGCAAAGTCGTATGCATGCAGCCTGAAGCAGCTTTAGCGTCCGCTGGGGATCGCGGGCGTGGTGTCGGTTGGCGGCGGCGATGTTCGAGTGGCCGCCGAGGCGCAGCAGGCTGATGGCCAGGCTGCGCAGCGATGCCATTACCCGGGGCGCGTTCCCGGTTCTGACCAGCGATTTGTCTTCCAGGTACGTGACGTCGCGGACCCAGTGGAGCTTGTTCTCGATGTGCCAGTGGCCGCGGACCCAGGCGGCCAGGGTCGCGGGATCGGCGTCGCGGTCGCTGGTGATCAGGTACACGACCTCGACGGTCTTCCTGCCGTTCTTCGTGACCGTACGGCGCAGATGCGCGACCTGCTCAGCCCCGGTGAACCCGATCCAGGACGGCGCCAGCGCGGCCTTGATCGTGCGGCGGGCCCGGCGGCCGTGATCGGTAGTCACGGACGAGACGGAGGGAACGGCCTTCCAGGGCAGTTTCTTCAGCTGCCGGCACAGCGTCGGCATGTTCGCCTTGACGGTCATCACATAGTCGGCATGCCGGCCGAGGATGACCTGCGCGGTGTCACCCTGCGTGTGCATGGCGTCGATCGTGATGACCGCCCCGGCCAGGTCAGCGAACGTCTTCAGCAGGTCCCGGACGGCGGGGATCTCGTTGCTCTTCGCGTTCACGGCGACCTGGCCGAGGACCGCGCCGATGCCGTGGGCCAGGGCCGCGACAAGGTGCGGCGCCTTCCCCGTCTTGTCCTTCGCGCCGCGGACGGCCTTGCCGTCGATCGCGATCACCAGCCGCCCGCCGGCCCGCACCGCCCTGGTGTGCAGCCAGGCACCGAGGACCCGGTCCAGGATGTCCGGGCTGACCAGGGCGAACGCGCGCCGGTACGTAGATTCCTCCGCCGGGCCCCGGTCCGCGCCGAGCGCGGCCAGCACGTCCGGGCCGGCATCGGCGGCCCACTGCCCGATCGCGGCGAACGACCTCGATCCCGCGATCACCGCGGCGATCCCGGCGGCCAGCAGCCCGGCCAGCGCATGCCGCCGGCCGCGCCTGTTCCGCGGGTCGCGGACCTGGGACAGGAGGTCGAGCAGGTACCGGACGCGGGCAGAATCCGGCATGGAGGAAGATGTCATGAGCGGGCGGGAGTCCTCGTGGCAGACGACGGTGAGCGTAGAGAACTTCCATCGTTCCGCCCGGATCCCGCCCGCCACCCCCAGCCACGCCGGGCACATCCGCATCAATCATGACAGCGCAGGCCACAGCCCTACTTCGCGACTTTGCCGTCTCCCTGGCCCTGTAGGTGGTGCCGTCGGCATGCCCATAAGGCATCGCGGCTTGGCGGGCTGTTTTTGTGGCGATAGTCTTGGCGAGCAGCCGGACGAAGGTCGCAATCGAACCACTAACGCGAAATAACAATTGATGAGACCGTGCCGACGTGCCGCTCCTCGGCAATCGAGGCTGGATCCCGGTCAGCCCAACCCGAGAGTTGCCAGCAGCATCGTCCCTTCCCAGGAGGCCGCAGTCGTTTCAGAGATAATTCGTAACGTTTGTTATCTCTGGAGGACACTTGCATGGTGTCCACCCTCCCCGACCATTGGCGCCTGGCTGGCCTGCCGGAGGGCACCGGCAATGGCGTCGCCCAGGGCTTTGGCAACGGGCGGGGGGAAGGCGTTCCCGACTTGTCGGTAAGCGGCCGTCTTGCGGCCGAAGAACTTCCATGAGTCCGGAAAGCCCTGCAGCCGAGCCACCATCCGGATTGTCAGCTTGGGCATTCCGGTTGCTGGAAACGCTGGGCCGGGGATGTCATCGGCGATGCCCAGGCCGTCTACGCCCAACTCGCGCCACGCCGCGCGCGCGCGAGTCGGCCCGAGGTCAGGGCCGCCATGCTTCTTGCTGCCACCCACGATAGTTGGGGCGATTTTGGCGGCCCGCTGGGACCAAGCGGATGCGCCAGGCCAAGCGCACGAGCCCATCATGTCAGCTAGCACGGTTCCGACGGTGGGCGGATCACCAGGTAGTGGCTGCGGCCAACGGAACCACGATGCCCAAGGTTGACTCATCGCTACCAGCACGAACCGAGGCCTGAGCTGCGGTACGCCATGATCGCTTGCCTGGACCAGATCCCACCAGGTTTCGTAGCCCATCTCATGCAATCGTCGAAGGACCAGAGCCCGATAGTCGTCGAATCTGCGCGTCCCTAGGCCGCGTACGTTCTCCAGCAGCACCGCCCGCGGCCTCGATTCCTCGATCAGGCGCAGTGCCTGCGGGAACAGGTCCCGTTCGTCGTCCTCGCCGAGGCGCTTGCCGGCGATGGAAAATGGGGGGCAGGGCACCCCGCCAGCGAACAGGTCGATCTGGCTAAAAGCCCGGCCATCTACGTTGGCGACGTCGTCCTCTACGACCTTCCACTGAGCGCCCCGGTTCCGGCGGAGAGTCTCACACGCGTCGGCATCGAGTTCGATGACCGCCTCGTGGGCGAAGCCGGCCTGCTCCAGGCCGAGGGCCTGGCCGCCAGCCCCTGCGCAGATCTCCACCGACCTCAGCTCGCTCACCACTCCTCCTATGCTGGCCTCCCGGCTGATTCTGCCCGGAAATAGGGACGTGCGCGGCGTCCCACGCCGGCTTACCAGGCTGCCAATGTTGCGGACAGGAACTCGTAGCTGAGGACCCGCCGCTGGCCCGTCACCTCACGCCACGCATCGCTCTGCTCAGCGTTCGCGTCGGCCTCGACGCTTGCGTCCAAGGCGTCGAAGGCGATGTGATACACCGCGTCGACTTCCCCAGTACCGCGGGCGATGGACGCGAGTCGACTCGGTAGAGGCTCGGCCGTGACGGTGACAAGGTGCGGCTGTCGGCCACGGCGGTGGCGAATCATCTGCAAACACTCGTGCCGGATGTTCTGGACGCGGTCGGAGCGGATCGTCCACTTGCATGAGATAGCTGCATGCAGCGGCGGTAGCCCTGACGCGGTCATGACATGGCCCAAGGCCACCGTGACGTCAGGTCTGATCAGATAGTCCATACCGACCGTGATGCGCAGCTCGGGATTAGCACGTACTAGCGAATCGACTGCATTAAGATGCGCGTACTGATCGAATCCAGTTATTACCGTGCCGCGCCCGAGCAGCCACTCTCGATCGGTATGGCGGTGAGCTAGTTCTTCGCGGAGGTGGTCGCAGACGGCTTGCTCCAGCGGACCCCCTGGGGCCTCCGGTATATCTGGATTCCTCTGCCTTTCGACCGCTAGCCTGTCCAACACTCCGGCGGCGATCCGGATTGACTCAGCGTTGTCCACGTCAGCGAAGTTCGGCACCAGCGGCCAGCCAAGCTTGTTCTTGCTGCTCAGCTTCCAGCCAAGTAGCCCAGTAGCGAATGGTGCAGTCATATGTGGCTTCCGTCAGCCAGCATTTCCATCGGCGCGGGCCGACACACGGTCAGGGCGCGGCGGCGGTCGCGGCGGCGCCTTCCGGCTCGCGCAGCGGGAAGTGGCAGGCCGCCATGTGCCCCTGCTCGGTGAACGGGCGCAGCGGCGGCTCTTCCTGGGCGCACAGTTCCTGCGCGCGCGGGCAGCGGGTGCGGAACCGGCAGCCGGACGGCGGGTTGATGGCCGAGGGCAGCTCGCCCGCGACTCCCTTGTCCTCCCGGGCCTGCGCGACCACCGGGTCGGCGACCGGGACGGTGTCGATGAGGCCCCGGGTGTAGGGGTGCACGGGGCGGAAGTAGACGTCGTCCGCGGGCCCGACCTCGACCAGCTTCCCGAGGTACATGACGCCGATGGTGTCCGAGAGGTACCGGACCACCGACAGGTCGTGGGAGATGAACAGGTAGGTGAGGCCGAGGTCGCGCTGCAGGTCCAGCATCAGGTTGAGGATCTGGGCCTGAATCGACACGTCCAGCGCGGACACCGGCTCGTCGGCGATGACCAGCTTGGGCCGCAGGATCAGGGCCCGGGCCAGCCCGAGGCGCTGCCGCTGGCCGCCGGAGAACTCGTGCGGGTACCGGTCGACCGCGGCCGCGGGGAGCCCCACCTCGTCCAGGATGGCCGCGATCTTCTGGCGCTGCTCGGTCCGGCTGCCGATGTGCTGGATGGCCAGCGGCTCGCGCAGGATCGGGCCGACCCGCATCCGCGGGTCCATCGAGGCGTAGGAGTCCTGGAACATGAGCTGGACCTTGGGACTTCGCCGCCGCCGCTCCCGCCTGCCCAGCTTGGCCAGGTCCTCGCCGTCCAGCAGGATCGAGCCGCCGGTGGTCTTCTCCAGGCCCGCGATCAGCCGGCCGATCGTGGTCTTGCCGCACCCGGACTCGCCGACCATGCCGAACGTCTGCCCCGGGCGGATCGCGAAGCTGACGTCGGCCACCGCGCTGACCTCGCCGACCTTGCGCTGGAGCACCGCGCCCGAGGTGACGGCGAAGTTCTTGATCAGGTGGTCGGCCCGCAGCAGGACCCCGTCGCCGTTCGTGGCCGCCGTCTCGGACCGCGCCCGGTGGCTGCGGGCGACCTCGGCCACCTTGAGGTCGGCGACCCTCTCCGGCTCCTCGGCCTGGCCGACCGGGAAGAAGCACCGGTAGAGGTGGTCCCAGCTGTCGCCCTCTAGCTGCGGGTCGTTCTCCCGGCAGGTGTCCTGCACGTACCGGCACCGCGGGGCGAACCGGCAGGCCGGCGGCGGGCTGGTCAGGTCCGGCGGCATGCCCGGGATGCTGTACAGCCGTTCCGACCCGTCGACCGCCTTCTCCGGCAGCGCGCCGAACAGCGCCTCGGTGTAGGGATGCCGCGGGTTGGCGAACAGCCGGATGGTGCTGGTCGTCTCGACGATCTTGCCCGCGTACATGACCGCGGCCCGGACGGCCCGCCCGGCGATCACGCCCAGGTCGTGGGTGACCAGGATGACCGCCATGCCCAGCCGCTTGCGCAGGTCGTCGATGAGCTCCAGGATCTGCTTCTGGATGGTCACGTCCAGGGCGGTCGTCGGCTCGTCGGCGATGAGCAGCTTCGGCTCGCAGGCCAGCGCCATGGCGATCATGACGCGCTGGCGCATGCCGCCGGATAGCTGGTGCGGGTAGTTGCCGACCCGCTCGGCCGGCCGGGGCATCCCGACCAGCCCCAGCACCTCGACCGCGCGGGCCATCGCGGTCTTCTTGTCGGCGCCGCGGTGCAGCAGCACGGTCTCGGCGATCTGGTCGCCGATCGTCATCGTGGGGTTGAGCGAGGTCATCGGGTCCTGGAAGATCATCCCGATCTCGTTGCCCCGGACGTGCCGCATCCCGTCGTCGTTCAGGGACGAGATCTCCTGGCCGCCGAGCGTGATCTTGCCGCCCGTGATATGCCCGCCCGGGGGCAGCAGTTGCATGACCGACAGCGCGGTCATGGTCTTCCCGGACCCCGACTCACCCACGATGCCCAGGCACTCGCCCGCCTCGACGGTGAGGCTGACGCCGTCCAGCGCGTGAACGGTGGCGCGGCGGAGGCGGATGTCGGTTACCAGGTCCTCAATCTGAAGCAGCGGTGCCATGTGTCCTCGTGAGTTCTGTGGTCAACGGGTCTCCCGTAGGGTCGGGCCAGGCGCCCGGCTAGCGCTGCTGCAGCCGGACCTCGACCGCGTCGCGCAAGCCCTCGCCGATGAAGATGGCCGCGGCGATCACGATCACGATGCAGAAGCCGGCCGGGACGATCATCCACCAGTAGCCGTCGTTGAGGTACTGGGTGCCGTTGCTGAGCATCGTGCCCCAGTCGGTCTGCGGCGGGCGGATCCCCAGGCCAAGGTAGGAGAGCGTGACGATCAGCGCGATCGCGTCGGCCACCTGGAACGTGGCGTTCACCATGATCGTGCCGACCGCGTTGGGTGCAATGTGCCGCAGCACCGCCCGGGTCCCGCCGCCGCCCATCATCTTCATGGCCTGGACGTAGTCGCGGGTGCGCAGCGACAGCGCCTCGCCGCGGACCAGCCGGGAGGTGGTGAGCCACGAGGTCAGCGCGATGACCAGGATGAGGACCGGCTTGCTCGGGGTGACCATGGACACCACGACCAGCGCCAGGAACAGCGTGGGGATCGACAGCATGGCGTCCACGATGCGCATCATGAACGAGTCCACGACGCCGCCCACGTAGCCCGCCACGGCGCCCCACAGCACGCCGACCACGGTGGCCAGCAGGGCCGCGGCGATGCCGACCTCGAGCGAGACCTGGCCGGCGACCATCAGCCGACCCAGGATGTCGAAGCCGTTGGCGTCGGTGCCGAGCGGGTACTTGCCGCTCGGGGAGAGTTCCTCGTTGGTGAAGTTCACCAGCGTCTGGTTCGTGTGGTAGAGGTGCGGCCCGACGAAGCAGAACAGCACCATGAACACGAAGATGCCGAGGCCGGTCACCGCGAGCTTGTTCTCCAGGAACACCTCGAGCCCGCGCCGGAACGTGCTGCGCGGCTTGCCCGCGGGCAGCATGCCCGTGGCGACGGCTACCGCCGTGGCGTCCGGCGGCTCGGCGACGGTGGTCACGCCGATGCCCGACGGGTCGGCTCCGGGAATCGGCTCCGGGGGAAGGCTGCCGAGGCTCATTGGCTCACGTACCTCACGCGTGGATCGAGCACAACATAGGCGATGTCGGCCAGCAGCGACCCCACGACGGTCGCCAGGGCTACGACGACGGTGATTCCGAGCAGGACCGGGTAGTCCTGCTTGAGGGCCTCCTGGAAGAAGAGGTAGCCCATCCCCGGGTAGTTGAACACCGACTCGGTGATCAGCGCCCCGGCGAAGATGGCCGGGAGCAGCAACCCGAGCAGGGTGGCGATGGGGATCAGCGAGTTGCGGAGCACGTGCCGGAACAGGACCCGCCGCTCGCTGGCGCCCTTGGCCTTAGCGGTCCGGACGTAGTCCTGGACCAGGTTGTCCAGGACCGAGGACCGCATGTACCGGCTGAACAGCGCGATGGTGATCAGCGTCAGCGAGATGATCGGCAGCACCAGCGCGTTGAAGTTCGTGAACAGCACGGCGAGGCCCTCGCCCTGCGGCCCCTCGGGCGGGAAGATCGGGAACTTGTCCGCGAAGATCCAGATGAGCACGAGGCTGAGCAGGAAGGCCGGCGTGGCGTAGAACAGGGTCGAGAACCCGTTGAAGAAGTGGTCCACGAACCTGTTGCGCCGGACCGCCTGCAGGATCCCGATGGGCACCGCGATGATCAGCGCCAGGATGATCGAGATGCCGACGAGGAAGACCGTCTTCGGCAGGTGGTTGCTGAGCAGCGAGGCCACGCTCTGGTTGAGGCTCCACGAGTAGCCGAGGTTGAAGTGCAGCAGGTGGTCCAGCCACAGCCAGTACTGGCTGTACCAGGGCCGGTTGAAGCCGTAGACCTGATCGAACTGGCGGATCGCGGCCGGGTTGCGGTAGGCCTGCGGCCCCATGATGGCGATCGCCGGGTTGCCCGGCACGAGCCGCAACAGACCGAATGTGAACATCGTGACGAGCAGGAGCACCGCAATCGCCTGCAGCACTCTGCGAATCATGAAGACGACCAACGCTTCCCCCTTCCGGGCGATCCTCGCGAGAGGCCTGTCGGCCCCGGCACTTCCCGCGGGTCGCGGCGGTGACCGCACTCAGCCACCGGCCGCGGGTTACTTTCAGTAACGCAAGTTCAGCGCGATGATCCCGCGAAGCCCGAGACTGCATCGCCGTTGATGCACTGGGGTGGACCCCTTCTTGGCTGGCCGGCACGGAAGACCGCAGGACGCATGCGTTCTGCCGTAGTCCGATGACATGTGCGCCCGAGGTCACGGTACGGCCGACGCCGTGCTACGTCCAGAGAGAGGCTGACACGAACCGACTTTGGGATCCTACCGAGACATATACGTAATAATGCGACAGAGCATGTGAGAACGGCCGCGCGCTCGCCCGGTCGCGCGCACGCCGGGGGGCCTCCCGATCCCCGCACACCAGCCCAGGGGCGCGCGATTCGCCGGTGACCTGCGGTTACGGAATAATACCTCAGGTCAGTAAGCGGCTAGCTGGCGGACGGCCCCAGTGACGGTGTCCACGGTGGGGATCACCTGCTGCTCCAGCGCGTCCGCGAACGGAAGCGGGACGCAGGCTGCGGCGACCCGCCGGACCGGGGCGTCCAGCAGCTCGAAGCCCTCGTCGGCGACGATCGACGCGACCGTGCCGCCCCAGCCGCCCTGGTACGGGTTCTCCTCCACGATCAGCAGCCGCGACGTGCGGCCAACCGACGCCAGCACGGTCGTCATGTCGAGCGGCACCAGGCAGCGCAGGTCGATCACCTCCGCCGAGATCCCGTCGCCGGCCAGCCGCTCGGCGGCGGCCAGGGCCATCGGCACCGTGGCGGCCAGGGCGACCAGGGTGATGTCGCTCCCCTCGCGGGCCACGGCCGCCTGGCCGAGCGGCACCACGTGCCCGTCCGGGGCCGCCGGGCCCTTGCTCGCGAACAGCCCCTTGTGCTCGAAGAAGACGACCGGGTCGTCGCTGCGGATCGCGGCGGCCATGAGCCCCACGACGTCGGCCGGGTTCGACGGCGCCGCGATCTTCAGCCCCGGCACGGCCAGCGTCCAGTTCTCCACCGCCTGGGAGTGCTGCGCGCCGAACCCCAGGCCGCCGCCGTTCGCCGTGCGGACCACGAGCGGCACCGTGACCTGGCCCCCGGTCATGTACCGCATCTTCGGTATCTCGTTGGCCAGGTAGTCGAAGCAGCACGCGAAGAAGTCGGAGAACATGATCTCGGCCACCGGGCGCATCCCGGTCATGGCCGCACCCATGGCCACGCCCAGGATGGCCTGCTCGGAGATCGGCGTGTCCCAGATCCGCTCCTGGCCGAACTCGGCCAGCAGCCCGGCCGTGGTCTTGAACACCCCGCCCGCGCCGCCGATGTCCTCGCCCAGGCACACCACCGACGGGTCGCGGCGCAGCTCGCGCGCGATCCCGTCGGCCACGGCCTCCCGGTAGGAGGTCACGCCGGTGCTGGTGGTGCTGTCGGTCGTGGTCACGTCCGCCATGCCGAGCCTCCGTCCGCCCACACGTCAGTCAGCGCGTCGGCGGGATCGGGTCCCGGCGCCGCCTTGGCCGCCGCCACCGCCTCGTCGACCACGCGGGCGGCCCGGGCGTCGGCCGCCGCCACGGTCTCATCCGGCACGCCGGAGGCCTTCAGCCGCGCGCGCGCCAGGTCCAGCGGGTCCCGGCTCAGCCACTCTTCCACCTCGGCGGCCGGCCGGTAGGTGCCCGGGTCGGTACGGCTGTGCCCGAAGTGCCGGTAGGTCTTGGCCTCGATGACCGTCGGCCCTTCCCCGGCCCGGGCGCGCTCCGCGGCCCGGGCCACCGCGCCGGCGACGACGACCACGTCGTTGCCGTCGATCACCTCGCCCGGCAGGCCGTAGGCCGGGGCCCGGTCGGCCGCGGGATTGGCCACCGCGGTGACCTGACCGATCGGCGTGTACTCCATGTACAGGTTGTTCTCGCAGATGAACAGCGCCGGCAGCTTCCAGACCGCGGCCAGGTTGAGCGCCTCGTGGAACGCCCCGATGTTGGTGGCCCCGTCACCGAAGAACGCGACGGCGACCTGCCCGGAACCGCGGAGCCGGGCCGACCAGGCGGCCCCGGCCGCCAGCGGCAGGTGCGCGCCGACGATCGCGTACGAGCCGAGCATCCCGGCCGAGGCCTTGGTCAGGTGCATCGAGCCGCCCTTGGCGTGGCACAGGCCGGTGCCCTTGCTCATCAGCTCGGCCAGGCACTCTTCGGGCGTGGCGCCCCGCGCCATCGCGTGGTGGTGACCGCGGTAGGTGGCGAACACGTAGTCGCCGGGCCGCAGCGCCGCGCTGGCCCCGACCGCGACCGCCTCGTGGCCCGCGGCCAGGTGCGTCGTGCCCTTGACCAGGCCGGCGAGGAACAGGTCGTGCGCCGCCTTCTCGGTGCGGCGGATCACCGCCATCTGCTCGTACAGCCCCAGCAGCTCGTCGGCGCCGTGCTGGCTTTGAGCCTCCGGGGCGCCTTCGAGGCGCCCCCTTCCCTCGTCGCTCGTCGCAAACCCCGCTCCTCGCTCCTCAGTCCAGGCGGCGCCGCGCCCCTTCGGCTCACTCACAATGCCTCCCGGCGGGACTCGCCCCGGCCGGCCGGGGTGTTCAGGTTGGACTGGCTCTCCCGCAGCGTGTCCAGCGCCCCGCCCGCCGTCCAGTACTTGCGCCCGGCCACGAGCAGCTCCTCGGCCGGGAACTTCGTGATGACCTCGCAGCCGTCGGCCGTGACCACGACTTCCTCCTCGATCCGCGCCGCCGACCACCCGTCGGTGGCGGGCCAGTAGGTCTCCAGCGCGAACACCATCCCTTCCTCCAGGGTCTCGGGGTGGTCCAGCGACACTAGCCGGCTGAAGATCGGCTTCTCCCAGATGGACAGGCCCACCCCGTGGCCGTACTGGAGCGCGAACGCCGCGGTCTCGTCCGGGAGGCCGAACTCCTCCGCCCGCGGCCACAGCGACACGATGTCGGCTGTGGTCGCCCCCGGCTTGACCAGCGCGATCGCCTGGTCCATGTAGTCGCGGCAGCGCACGTAGGCGTCGCGCTGCGCGCGCGAGGCACTGCCCACCGCGAACGTCCGGTAATAGCAGGTCCGGTAGCCGAGGTGACTGTGCAAGATATCGAAGAACGCGGGGTCGCCCGGGCGGATCAGCCGGTCGGAGTAGACGTGCGGGTGCGGCGAGCAGCGCTCGCCGGAGATCGCGTTGACCCCTTCCACGTACTCGCTGCCCAGGTCGTACAGCACCTTGCTGACCAGGCCTACGCACTCGTTCTCGCGCACCCCCGGCCGCAGGAACTCGTACAGCTCGGTGTAGGCCGCGTCGACCATCGCGCACGCCTGGGCCAGCAGCGAGATCTCGTCCCGGGTCTTGGTCCGCCGCGCCTCCAGGAAGACCTGCTGCCCGTCCACTGCCTCGATCCCCTCGGCCCGCAGCGCGGCCAGGACCGGCATCTCGGCCACGTCGATGCCGAGCGGCGCGTCCGCCACCCCGTGCTCGCGCAGTTCGGTGGCCACTTGGCGAGCCACCTCTTCCGCGATCCCGGCCTGCGGGTGGAACGCCCCGCGCAGCGTCGAGATGCCGGCCCGGGCCCCGGTCTGCCGGGCCCCCTCCGGCGTGGCCGGGCCCGGCGTGTGGTCCAGCCACGGGTTGTAGAGCTGGTGATGCCGGGCCGCCGAGCCGAAGTCCCAGACCACCGGCTCCCCGCCCCGGGTCAGCAGGGCGAACCGGATCAGCTTGTCCATCCCCCAGGTGCCGATGTGGGTCGCGGTCATGTAGCGGATGTTCGCGAAGTCGAAGCTGAGCAGCGCGCCCAGCTCGGACCGCTCGAGCTGCGCGCGCAGCCTGCCCAGGCGCTCAGCGCGCAGCCGGCCGAGGTCGACCCGCTCCTCCCAGTCCACCGCGTTGGATCCGAAGGTGTGAATCGCCATCCGCCGGCCACCTCGCTTCGTCGACTGCGTGCCAGTCAAGAGCCCAGGCGACAAGCATGTCAAAGGCTGGCGAAACCCGCGGCCCGCCACAGTCGTTCATTGCTTGTATGGGTGTTATGTCCGGACCGCTGACCGGTGGCAGTGGTCGCGGACCAGGGCGCCGGAAACGTAAGGTGCCATCGTGGACCAGGCACAACGGCGACAGTTCGTACGCGACCACCGGACCTGCATCTTCGGCTACGGGCGGCATGACCACGGCCCGGCCATGACCGTCGTCTATTACGTGATGGACGACGATGGAGACGATCTGCTGATCTCCACGATGGCCGCCCGCGGCAAGGCCAGGGCGGTGGCCCGCAACGGCAAGGTCAGCGTGTGCATCCTGGACGAGAAGTGGCCGCTGAGCTACGTCCAGGTCTACGGGGACGCGGTGGTGGACCATGACCGCGCGCTCGCCGCGGACGTGCTCACCCGGGTCCTCGGCCTGATGGCGGGCGAGGCCGTGCCGGAGAGCCGGCGCCCGCAGATCGAGCAGATGGCCGAGGACGAGCAGCGCGTGGTGATCCGGGTCCGCCCGTACGCCACGTTCGTTACCCCGCCCCGGCACGTCTGGAAGATGAGCGACATCGATAACCTCACGCACCACACCAGCACGTCGATGCCCTGGTGAGAACGGAGCACGCGATGACCATCGCCGACCTGCTCGCCGACGCGTTCGGCCGAGTCCGTGAGGTCGTGCACGAGGCGGTCGAGGGGCTGACGCCGGGCCAGCTCGCGCTGCGGCCGGAAAGCGAGGCGAACTCGGTCGCCTGGCTGATCTGGCACCTGACCCGGATCCAGGACGACCACGTCGCGGACGCCGCCGGCACCGCACAGGTCTGGACGTCGGCGGCCAACGGGTCGAGCGGGCCCACCTGGGCGGACCGGTTCGGGCTGCCGTTCGCCATCACGGCCACCGGGTACGGGCACGGCGCCGAGGCGGTCGCCGCGGTGCAGATCCGGCCCGCCACCTTGCTGACCGAGTACTACGACGCGGTACACACCGAGACGATCAAGTTCGTGCGCGGCCTCACCGACGCCGACCTCGACCGCATCGTCGACGACGCCTGGGACCCGCCGGTCTCCCTCGGGGTGCGCCTGGTCAGCGTGATCTCCGACGACCTGCAGCACGCCGGGCAGGCCGCCTACCTGCGCGGCCTCATCGAGCGCGGCCTGGGCGGGTAGCCGCCGTTTACCCGGCGCTCCACTGTTACCCGCCGCTCCACAGCGACTCGAGCGCGGCGTCGACCGTCGCCGCGAGCTGGGGCACTCGGGGCACGGCGGGCGGCCGCGGCGACGCCTCCACGATCTCGCACTGAGCCTGCGCCGCCGCGGGCAGGAACCGGGTGAGCTGCGCGTAGCCGTGCCGGTCGTCGCGGCCACCCCGGTGCACGTGCAGGCGGAGCGGAGCGTACAGGTAGAGCTCGTCGCGCGCCCGGGTCACGGCCACGTAGAACAGCCGGCGTTCCTCGGCCAGGCCTTCCCGGCTGGTCAGGGCCATGTCGCTGGGCACGGCGCCGTCCACCAGGTGCGGCAGGTGCACCACCGGCCATTCCAGGCCCTTGGCCGAATGCACGGTGGAGATCACCACGTAGTCATCGTCCAGCCGCGGCGGGCCCGCGAGGTCGGATCCGGACATCGCCGGGTCGAGGGCCAGCTCGACCAGCGCGTCGTGCAGCGAGGGCCGGCTGGCCGCGGCGTCGGCCAGCCGTTCCAGGTCGGCCAGGCGCGGCCCGGCGTCCGGGTAGCGGGCGCGCAGCGGGCCGGCCAGCGCGGCCAGGATCGCGATGGCCCGGTCGCCGGTGCGTTCCAGGGCGGCCGCGCCGGTGAGCCCGGTCACCGTGTCCGACACCGCGGGCCGGGCCCGGGGCGGCAGGAGACCGGCCGCCTCCGGCCAGCGTTCGAACGGTCCGGGTTCGGCGAGCCGGAGGGCGTGCACAACCTTCCGGGCGTGGGCCGGGCCGATCCCCTCGTGCAGCCGCAGGACCCGGAACCAGCCGAGGTCGTCGGCCGGGTTGGCGACCACGCGCGCCGCGGCCAGGAAGTCCTTGACGTGGGCGGCCTCGGTGAACCGCAGGCCGCCGTACTTCACGAACGGGATGCCGCGGGCGGACAGCTCCACCTCCAGCACGTCGCTGTGGTGCGCCGCCCGGACCAGCACGGCCTGGTCGCGCAGGGCCCGGCCGGACTCGTGCGCGTCGAGCACCCGGGCGGCGATCTCGCGCGCCTGCGTCGCCTCGTCGTGGCAGCGCACGAGCTGCGGGGCGGGACCGGGGCCGCGCACCCCGGACAGTTCCAGCTCCAGGCCTTCGGACTGCGGGCGGACCGCGTTGGCCAGCCGCAGCACGGACTCGCGAGACCGGTAGTTGCGGACCAGCCGCACCACGTGCAGCCCGGGAAAGGCGCCGCCCAGCGCGCGCAGGTGGCCGGGATCGGCGCCGCGGAACGCGTAGATGGCCTGGGCGTCGTCGCCGACGCAGGTCAGCCCGTGCCCGTCCGGGCGCAGCAGCCGCACGATCTCCGCCTGCACGGCGTTGACGTCCTGGTACTCGTCCACCAGCACGGCGTCGTACAGGCCGCGCAGGGCCGGGCCGGCCGCGGGGTCGGCCAGCGCGGCCCGCCACAGCATCAGCAGGTCGTCGAAGTCGACCAGGGCGTGGGCTCGTTTGTGGGCCACGTAGGCGCGGAACAGGTCGGCGAGCTGGCCGGTGAAGCCGCGGCACCAGGGAAAGTCGCGCGCCACGACCTCGGCCACGGGGGTCTGGGTGTTCACGCAGCGGGTGTAGACGTCGGCGCAGACCCCGGCCCGGGGCGCCCGCCGCTCCGTTCCTACCAGGCCGTGGTCGGCGCGCAGCGCGTCGAGCACGTCCGCCACATCGGCCGGGTCGATGACGCTGAACTGAGGGGGCAGCGAGAACGACTCCGCGTGCGCCCGGATGATCCGGTGCGCGATCGCGTGAAAGGTGCCCCCGGCGACGCGCTCATCGGCGGTGCTGTCTCTGGGCGCCTGGGCGGCCACCCGGGCGAGCATGTCGTCGGCGGCGCGGCGGGTGAACGTCAGCAGCAGGATCCGGCTGGCCTCGATGCCCTGCGCCCGCAGCCAGGCGGCCCGCGCGACCAGCGTCCCGGTCTTGCCGGTTCCCGCGCCCGCCAGCACGAGCAGCGGGCCGCCGTCGTGGGTCACGGCCTGGCGCTGCTCGTCGTTCAGTTCGTCCTTCGCGCCGCCCGCTTCGAACATGCACACGAATGTATCGAGCCAGGATTCAGCGGGCGAGGGGCCGCGCCGGCTCCGGCCATTCCGGTCCGAATCACCCGCTCCCGGGTGTGGTTATGCTGCCGGTATGGCCCCGTTTGACCCGCAGGCCGTCGCCCACGACCTCCGTCCCGGCCATACCCGCCCGGGACTGATCATCGGCGTGGCGGCGTGCAGTCTGGCCGCGCTGGCGATCGCCGCCGCGCTGGCCGCGGGCGGGGCCCTGTCGGCCGGCATCGGCTTAACCCTGGCCCTGCTGCCCGTTCCCGCGCTGCTGTCCGGGGTGCTGTACCTGGACCGGCTGGAGCCTGAACCACCCGGTCACCTGGTGTTCGTCTTCCTCTGGGGCGCCGGCGCCGCCGCGGTGGTCGGGCTGGCCGGCACGGTCGCGGGCCGGCACCTGATCACCACGCCCGCGCTGCGCCCGGGCGGGTTCGCCGCCGCGTCCGCCGGGGCGATCGTCGGCATCGCCCTGCTCGAGGAGACCCTCAAGGGCGCGGTCCTGGTCGGCCTGCTGCTGCGGCGCCCGCACGAGATCGACGGGACCCACGACGGCGTCGTCTACGGCAGCATGGTCGGCCTCGGCTTCGCGCTGATCGAGAGCATCTACTACTACGCGCAGGCCACTCACTACGGCTTCGGCGGCGTGGCCGCCACGTTCGTCTACCGCGGCGTGCTGTCTCCGCTGTGCCAGGCCCTGTTCACCTCGCTGATCGGCGCGGGGGTGGCGTACGCCGCCATGTCGAGCCACCGGGGCCGGGGCTACGCGGCGGTTGGCGCCGGCTGGATCGCGGCCGTGGCCCTGCACGGGCTGTGGAACTACGGGCTGGCCGCCGGGGTGGGCCGGCTCGCGCTGGCCTACGCCGTCCTGGCCGTCGTCTTCCTCATCCTGCTCGGCGCGGTGATCGTGGACCGGCGGCGCATCATCGCCCTGCTGCGCCGCTACCTGCCCGAGTACGAGCCGACCGGCATCATCACCGCGCCCGACGTCGCGATGCTGAGCAGCCTGGCCGATCGCCGCCAGGCCCGGCAGTGGGCGCGGCTGCACGCCGGCCTGGCCGGGCTGCGTGAGATGGCGGAGTACCAGCTCGCCGCCACCGAGGTCGGGCTGCTGCACCGCCGGGCCGAGCGCGGCCTGGTCGACGCCGAGGCGTTCGCCCGGCGGCGCGACGGGCTGCTGGGCGGGATGCAGACCGCCGCGGCGAGCGTCCTGGGGCAGGTGGCCGGGCCGCCCCGACCGCCCTGGGCCCCGTACGGCCCGTCGGCGTTCCGTCCGCCGGACCGCCCGGCGTCCCGGCCGGACCGGCCTTCCGCCGAACCGGAGCCTCGCCTGGAGTGAGCGCCCAGGCCTTTCGGCGGTCCGCGTTACCTGGAAAAGCCGCGCAGGCGGCCGTTGTGGCGTGACCGGCGGATGAGGGCCAGCGTGGACGCGAGCCGGTCGAGGTCCGTCCAGCAGAGCTGGAGATGGCGCTGGTCCGCCCCGGCGGACCCGGTCCGCCCGGTCAGGATCCTGGTGTTGTCGAGAATGAGGCAGTCCCCCCGGCGCAGCAGGAACGTCAGCGCCTGGTCCGGCCAGCCGATCGTCTTGGCGAACGTCCGGTAGGCGGCGTAGAAGCTCACGCTTTCGGCCGGCGGCCGCCGCAGCGGCTGCATGTACGTGTGGTTGAGGCGGATCTCCCTGATCCGGCCGTGCGGGTCCACGCCGATCACCGGCCGGGTGGCGCGCAACTCGGCCCGGGCGCCGGCGTAGGCGAACGTCACCTCGCTGCCGGACAGCACGGCGAACGCGGCCGGGTCCCGGGCTCGCAGCGCCGCGGCGGCGCGGAAGCCGTCGACGAGCACCGACTCGCCGCCCCCGGCCGCCTCGTGCAGGCAGTGCACGAACTCGACGGTGGGCAGCGGATCGCGGAACGGCTGGGCGGTGCGCGGGGGCACCGCGCGGCTGGTGAACACCTGGTTCGGCGGGCGCGCGCCGGCGTGCACGTCGACGAGCGCACCACACTCGGTCTCCCGGACGAAGCCGATGCTCTGCGCCACGGTCAGGACCGCTCCGGACTCCCGGGGCACATCGCTGAGCACGACGAAACCGTCCCGCAGCACCGCGGCCAGGCAGGCCTGCCGGTGAGCCGCCTCGGCGCGGAACAATGGCCACGACCCCTGCGGAAAAGCCGGGCCTATTTCCTTCGCCGACCACAGCCGCTTCGAGTCTTCGGTGCGCTCGTCCTCCTCGCGCCACCCGCTGGGCGGGGACGGCGTCGCCCCGGGGCCGGCGGCCGCCTCGTCCCCGATCGCGAACTGGCTCAGCCAGGCCACGTCGAACACGGCACGGTGCCCGTCCGGGCCGAACACCACCTCGACCCGGTCACCCGACCGCCGCGCGCTGATCACCGTCACCGGGTCGGGCAGGTCGGTGATGCTCACCAGGCGCTCGCCCGTGCGGGAATCCCGGCAGTTCACGCACGGGCAGTTGACCCGAAGCCAGATCGGGGGCAGGCCGAACAGCGCGCGACCTGTCACGGCCGCGGATGGCTCGGCACCGACGGGATCTCGCGGCTGATCAGGCTCGCCTGTCACCTCACTACGCCGTCCCTCCCCCGAGCGGCACCCCGGCGCTGGCCCCTAGCGCGGCGTGCTGCTGACGTCTGAGTAAACCGTGAGTCTATTGTTCCGGAAAGCCCTCGGCCGGTGGCCGCGGTACCGAATATAACCGGTCGAAACGTTCCCATGCTTGCCGTTTGCGGACGTTCGGGTTATCAATCACGCACCTGCGGTGCCGTTCGCGAAATGGCGGGGCCATTCCCCGGCGCGGGCCAGGTGACCCGGTTCTGTCCGGGTGCCGTTGCCCGGGACGCCAGGCCGCGGGTCAGCACGTGATTCCGACAGCTTCGCATACCCGCGCGACCGGGTCGAAAACGTGCGCTAATGACCGGGCCCGACGAGCCACGTGACACGCCGGACCGGACGGCCAGTCAGCCAGGTGTGACCGTCCGGGCCTGGATTTCTCGCTGGTAACCCGCTCCGGGCCAGTGCGCCGGGGCCGCCCGACGGGACGAGGACAATTGTGTCGGGCAGGATTTGGCCCGAAGTAATGTACGCTCCCGGGCATGGAGATTGACCCCGCGTCCGGCTGGCCGTTGTCAGCCCAGCTGGCGCAGCTGCTGCGGGAGCTGATCAGGTCGGGACGGCTCTCCCCCGGCGACCGGGTGCCCAGCGAGCCGCAACTGGCCCGCGACCACGCCGTGTCCAGAGATACCGCGCAACGCGCCCTGGCCATGCTGGCCGACGAGGGCCTGATCACCCGCCGCCGGGGCGTCGGGTCAATCGTCGCCACGGCCGAGCCCGTGACCGAGGTACGCGCCGCCCCGGGCGCCCGGATCTCCGCCCGGCTCCCGACCGCCGCCGAGCGGGACGCCGCGAAGGCCGGGATGTGGGTTCCGATGCTGGCCGTGGCCGAGCCCGGCTGGCCCGAGCAGCTCTATCCCGCGGACCGGGTCGTGGTCGTGGTACCCGGCGACGGCCCGGACCCCGCCTCGGATTCCGCCTCCCAGGCTCCCGACGCCTAACTGCTCGCCTCTCTCGTCTGCGCAGCTCGGGGCGGCCCCGTCCGGCGTTTCTCAGCCCGCCGAGCCCAACTCCCAGCTATCTCCCAGCCGGGGCGCGCTCGCGGAGGATTACCGTGAGCAACGTGGACGAGCTGGCCGACTCCAGCGCCCTGGTGCACGACCCGGGTGCGCTGCGCAGCCGTCTGGCCAGCGACGGATACCTCTTCCTCCGCGGCCTGCTGCCCGCCGACCGGGTACGCGCGGCCGCGGACAGCGTGCGCACCGAGTTGCGCCGCGGCGACTGGGTCGACGATCGCGGCATCCCGTCGGGCCCGCCCCGGGCACTCAACATCCGGGATGCGCTCGGCGACCCGGCGTATCGCCGGGCGATCGCGGCTCCGGGGTTCAACCGGATCGCCTATCTCCCGGAGCTGAGCCGGCTGGTCCAGTCGATCATCGGGCCGGAGGCGTTCTGCTACCCGGCCAAGGCGCTGCGCACCGTCTATCCCGAGCACCCGCCCAGCGTGGCCCGGGGCCGGTACGTCCACCAGGACTACGCCGCCTCCGGGGTCCAGGACATGCTCACCACCTGGATCCCGCTGATGGACATTCCTGTCCAGCTCGGCGGCCTGGCGGTGTGGCCGGGCAGCCATCTCGGCCCCCCGCTGCGACCCCGGGTGCTGGGCCCGGCTGAGCGCGGCTGGGCCGCCACGAACTACCGGGCCGGGGACGCGCTCGTCTTCCACTGCCTCACCGCGCACGCGGCGCTGCCCAACCGCGACACGGCGCTGCGCCTGTCCGGGGACTTCCGCTGGCAGCGCGGCGACCAGGCCGCGCCGACCCAGCTCATCCTCGGCCCGGCCGGCGCCTCGCACGAGATGTTCAGCCGCCTGTTCGCGCGCGAGCCGTGGTGGCACCCGGTTCCCGCCGGGCTCACGCTCACCCCGCGCGAGCGCCTAGCCGCTTTCCCGCCGAGGCCATCCCGGTTCTTCGCCCTACACCCCGGCTGGAAATACTGGCGGCCGCCAGCCGGTCCAGTCCACTAGCCCGCCGGACCGCCCGGTCCACTAGCCGTGCTCCCCAGCCCCTATCTCCCATAAACCGGGCATCTCGCCCTCCCGCTCTCCGCTTCCCTACCGCATGGATGGCGCCATCCATGTCGTTCT